>PVBE012020870.1_pt1 | contig 19170 bp, 17 predicted proteins | sample 1631181 | NCBI WGS metagenome assembly PVBE01 (sample SAMN08397723, study PRJNA350692) | Marine metagenome, whole genome shotgun sequencing project. | isolation source: water | place: Pacific Ocean | collected 2012-04 | reverse complement strand
AAGATTCAGGCCACCAATTCCCTCATCGGCCTAATTTCAGCCGCTGAGGGAGCAAATCTAAAGAGTTGAGATGAAACTCGCAGGTGCGCAATGCCGATGAGACCTGCCTTTTAAGCATACACACGATTTCAGACGCTTACAGACATTTCTAGGACTGACAAAAAGGATGGTCAGGGATAGGGTGAAACTCATCTCTTACTGATGAATCCCCATGTTCCAAAGGAATAACTAAAGTGATAGAAACTCACCTAAGATTCTGACTGCCTGCCTTATAATCATCGGCCTGGCTCAATCGTGGTTACCTCTACAGCGGACAGCATCTGCTTCAGAACATCACTGGCCAGCCAGTCAGGCTTCAATTCAACCTGATCCAAGCCGAGTTCGTTGCTCGGAGTCATATTCTGACCGTAGAGCCCCACCGCCTTTAGAACGTGGATAGCTGCACTCTGCCTCAATTTAGGCTCGAGTGTAGCTGCCATATCCTCGGCCAGAACATCCACCGCTTGCGCCACTAAAGAACGCAGTTTCTCACGGTGCGTCGACCACAAAGCCCGCCTCTCTGCATTGAACCTAGCAGCAAATGCCGCATCATTGTGCCTCCAGTTGTTGACCGTCTGGCGGGCCATGTCGAGTTCATCCGCTACCGCTTGGTCACTCCGTCCCGTCATTAACAACTGGATTGCCTTCTCTTGCAAAACCGTCAAATTGTCTTGGTTTGCCATTTTTCGTCACCACCCATTTAATAGTGCTATTCTATTCTGTATCAGCTTGGTTAAAAGTAAACTCCACCGCCGGTAGTCGAACCTTCATCTCGGATACCAACACGGCCAGTCCTACCAGGCTTAGTGCAACGCCTAAACGCGCCTCAGCATCAGTACCAAGCCCAGATGCGCTCTCGATCGTTGCTGCCACAGCTAAGATCCGTATTTGTGGCCAACTGACCAATGGTAATTAAGGCAATCCTGACACACATCGAAACCCGTAGTTGTAGGACCTATAAGTCGGATTGCGGTAGTTGCGGTAAGCAACCCGCAGGCTGAGAGTACTGAGGTTCCAAAAACCACCCCGCAACACCCGTAATGTGCCTGTGTCCGGCCCTGGCGGGTTGGTAGCAGGTGAACTACTGTAGTAATCACCGTCATACCAGTCCTGGCACCATTCCCAAACGTTACCGGCCATATCATACAACCCATATCCATTAGCCGCAAAACTTCCTACCGGTGAACAGTACTCCCACTTGTCCTTACCATCGGTACCATCATAGTTAGCATAATCACGGGCTAAACTTTCATCATCCTCCCAAGAATAGCGTTTTCCTACCAACCCTCCACGGGCCGCGTATTCCCACTCCGCTTCTGTCGGTAGCCGTTTTCCTGCCCACTCAGCATAAGCTGTAGCACCATTCCAATCAACACAGATCATTGGATACTCGTCTCCTGGTGAATACTCAGCCACAACATCCCAATCTCCACCATATTTATAACCGCTCTGATTAACAAACTCCCTGAACTGACCCACGGTCACTTCACGAACATCCATATAGAAGGCATCCAATTGCACCCTATGTACTGGCCTTGACGACTTCATCCAGACCTCTGGCTCATTCTTCGAATCCCCCATCTCAAACGAGCCAGCCGGGATCAGAGCCATCTCCGATCCATCCTTGTCCCAAATTATCTTTTTCTCTTTCATCATATCCTCCAAATAGGTTTTTGTAATCATAGTGTACTTGCTTCTGGGACTCCTAAACCTTTTCGGCTTGTACATCTTGGCTGCCTCCCCGTAATTTCGCTACCTTCGGCCTGGCAACACTAGTCGGCACTCGATCAGTCGCAACAACTCCAGGCTCTAGCGGAGAGCCGTCATCAAGCTGAACATCAGCAATTAGCCGAGGTGCAGGGGAGGTCGGTACTGCAACGGCTGAGAGCCGTCTTTGTGGCTGACTGACAGTGGTAAAGAGTAATCAAGGCAGATCTGACACAACACATCGAAATCCGTAGGCGAAGCTCCTATCATCCGGACCGTAGTAGCCACGGAGAGCTACCCGCAGGGAGTTGTATCCGTAGTCCCAATTACCACCCCGACACACCCGGTATTTTTGGTCACTGTTGAACCAATCCTGACACCATTCCCAAACGTTACCAGCCATATCAAACAAACCATATCCATTTGGCGTAAAACTACCTACTGGGGCAGTGGATTCATCCCACTTATCTTTGCCACCAATTCCGTAATAGTTGGCATAATCACGAGCCAAACTTTCATTACCTCCCCAAGGGTACTCTTTGTTTTTCAAGCCTCCCCGAGCGGCAATTTCCCATTCTTTTTCCGTCGGCAACCTTTTCCCGGCCCATTTAGCATAAGCAGTCGCATCATGCCAGTTAACCATGATCATGGGATGTTTTTCAGTAGGGGAATATTTATAAACTTTACCCCACAAATCACCACCAAAGGGATGGCTTGTTTCAGATAGGAATTTCTTAAACTGGCCAACAGTAACTTCCGTTATATCCATAAAAAAAAACGAAACAAGATTACCTGTTCGATCATACTTAAAGGCCAGATAAGGAATCTGAACCATTTTAGCCCCGTCCTTTTTCCAAATGATCTTCTTAGCACTAACCGTCTTCAATTCCTCAGCACTTCCAACCACTACCTCTTCTTCAGAAAGTTGAGCGGCAACAGGCTCTGACTTCTGTTTAACAGTAGAAGGCTCTTGACATCCTGCCCAAAAGACCAACAACACCAACAACATCCAACTAAATTTCCGCATCATACTCCCTAATCGGTTTTTGTAATCATAGTGATGTCCTGCTGCAGCAGGTGAGGCAGGCTGCGGCCCAACCGATCCAGTTTCCATACTACCAGCACATCACCGCGGCGCAGTTGGGCCAGCATCTGTTCCAATTGCAGTCGTTGAGCTTTGGTTCCGCTAGCCATCTCTTGATAGATCTTCTAACAACCGGCTGACTGTAGAGCATCGATCTGCAGTTGCGGGCTCTGTTGAGCCGTACTGACCCGGGCATAGCCCACTTTGTAAGGTGAAGCAGCCGTTTCTGTTTCGGTCAACTGATGGATCACAACCATAATTAAAACCTAATTCGACGAGAATGGATTGAGAATACGCCGGTGTATATACTGAGAAAGAGCTTGCGGTCAATTAGGCGTGTCGTGAATGGTCAATTCTAGAAACTGTATTTCAATGAAACCTGAACATGGGAAAATATTTCTAGATCATTGAACCGATCTTTGGGTTCGTTTTCATTGCCGGAAAACTGGGTAAAGCTAAAATTAACAGCCAAGTTTTCACTAAAAGAGTAATCTATTTTTCCGCCCAGCATGAAACTATTCGTGTCGAGATTGTAAAACGTATTCCCGCTCAATCCCAAAATATCGTCCATGAATGATCGTGACAGTGAAAGCATGAATCCCCGGTCAGCAATCATGGCAAGGGGCATACCGGCTCCGGCCGAAAAATTGTCCTCGTTCAAATCCGTTGGAGTCATCGTAGCCAGGTTGACCGTAGCCCCATCCACTTGTAGTATTTCACTTCCGAGCAACTGGCTTGAGACAGCTATATCAAACGGCGCGCTAAACTCCGCCTGTAAGGCATATTGGATATATTCTGCTTCGGATGCCAACGGTTGAGTGTATTTTCCATCCGGATTTGTGGTGGTAAAATAGGCCGCCTCTCCGCGAAAAGTGATGCTCCGGTAAAAAGTGACTCCGTCTAACCCCACTACCTGGGTTTTCCGGTAACCGAAATGAGGAATAACGCCACCCCGGTTGGCATCGTAGGCCAATAATGATAGAATCCGGTCGCTGGTCGTCAAACCACTAACGGATAGATCGCCGCCGTCCAGATTGATTTGCCACTTTATCCCCAACTCAAATGTATTTTCAACCTCCACTATATGATCTCTCGGATCCAGAGTTGCTGTGGCCTGTGAAAGCGGAAAATCCGGTTCATCGAAAGGAATACGATTACCGGAATGCTGAGGAATGACAACCGCCTCAAAATTCCACCAGTCGGCATAATATTTAAAACTGGTTGACAGAACACCGATTTTTCGATCTGAACCGGGCAGGAACATATAATAATAGTCATAAGGGTTCAGGTTGTCAGTTGGGTTATTTCCGTCAACTGCGCCCCAGGCATGGATCTGTTTACCCAGTTTGACTTCTCCCCAACTCGGATACCAAATTACATAGGCCTCCCGCAGATCAAACTCAGGTTTACCAGTGGACCAGCGGTACTCAAGGGTATTGCTGGTTTTGAGATCAAAGTCCCCCAGCGTGTAACCCAACTTCAGTTCCACCAGGCGGAAAGGGAGAGAAATCTGGGACCCATCTGATGAACGGAGCATACCCGTTGGATGGATGGAACCGTTATAATCCAGTTGTGCTGACAGAATAACCGGGAGGATCAATAGTACTAATTTCATCTGCTTCTCAGTGAATTCTCAATTCTCCCATCATCTTGGAGGGAACCTATTCCCCTAGCGGGGCATCCGCTTCAGATTCTTCTGCTGAAAGAGGCTCTCCTGCAGGCCAGTGTCCAATTGGATTTGATCAAACGTTACCTTGGTAGTGTGCTCTTTCTGAACATCCCGGACAACAATGCCGGTCATAATATTGTAATTTCCCATCCTGCCCGTGTTAAAGACCTTAGTTTTCTTCAAATTTCCCTTTCGATCGTACGATTCTTCTTTCAGCGGCAAAAGCGTCGTCTTCTCGACCCAAGTTGTGTGTTTGGAATAGGTCGATTTAGCATCTGGTTTCGGTGTCACTTCCAGCACATAACACTCTTTTTTGTCCACTACGTCGTCATCCAGGCGAGCGAATTTATTCTCCTCAAGCTCCCTGCTGGTCATATCTTCATAACTCAGATCAGAGCCCATGAAGGAATCGCCCTTCTTCTTCGACGAAATGCGGCGAACCTTTTTGAAAGCTGGGAGCCACATCCGCATTTCATCATCCTTATCGTCGTGCTCGATTTTCAAAAAAGCGACTCCCTTATCGTCGGCTGGAGCCAGAAACCAGAGAATCTGCATTCTTCCTCCATCAATCAATTGGGAGAAAATGGTGGATGTGCGTGTCTTTCCTCTGGAGTTAGTCAGGATCATCGTTGTTCTGGAAGTCATATCCTTGGGCTGTTTTCGTTGATCCATCATATGGGCAATCTCAGGTCCGGTTTGAGAAAACAGCAACGACGGCAATAGCAAGTGAAGTATCAATAATTGTATTTTACGCATTGTCTCCCCCCTATGAGTACAGAGGTATTTCATCTTTCTATCTATATTTGGACAGCCTAACAGTGGACAACTGGAGAATTGGTAGAGTATGAGACACACCCTTTGGGACTACTTCTCCTTGTCGCTGTCCTAGTTCACTAACTTCTCCTTCATCAATTCAGCTATGATCGCCAGTATTGTCAACGTTCCCACGGACGTGGATACCATAGCAAAGATGAGCAATCCGCCGATATACTGAATAGGAATAAAGACCGAAAATAACAGTGCTCCAAACCCCATGTTCGAAACCGCGTCCAGGATGATGGGATAGCCCACATCCTCCACAACTTCACGCGTCAGACTGTCAGTGGGAATACCGCTTTTTGAAATATTGCGATACTGTGCTATATAGTGGAGAGCAAAATCGACACCAACACCGATGATAATGGCAGAGAGGATGGCTGTAATATGGGAAAGGTCAACACCGAATAGGCCCATCAATCCAAAATTCAAGATGACAGCAGAGATGAGAGGCGTAACAGCGAGCAACGCCCACAGCCTTTTCTTAAAGAAGATCCAGGAAATCAGAAAGATCATAAGAATCGAAACCACTATACTAATGAGCGCCGACCTCACGACCAAGTATACCAGTTCGCGCATAATGACCAGAAGTCCCGTTATAGTGGTCTTGATGTCGTTCCCGGCGACGGACTGAATCATCTCTTCAGCATCCTGGACAAACTCGACAATCATCGTCGTGGTGACATTCCCCATGAGTGCTGTCATTAATCCGGTACGATAATCATAATCAATCAGCGAACTAAAATCGTCCGTATCACCAGACATGGAATAAAGCGTAAACAGATTATTCACTTTGCTTCTCGATTCCGGAATGGTTTCAAATTTTGGGTCATCATCCATGACCGTACGGTGCATCTGCTTGATAACGTCCACAATGGAGAACGTTGAGTATACATTCGAATGCGAATCGACAAACTCCTGAATTGCCTGCATTTTGCTCAAGGTGTCAGGAGACTTTAAATCTCCCTCGACTCTAATATCTATATCCATCACACCGGTCATTTCTTGATTCATAAAATCGATACTGTCGCGGATCTCAGAACCCGGTTTGAAAAACTTGGTAAAATCGACTTCCACCTTCACGAACGGTATCCCAAATGCCGCGATGAAGACTATCCCCACCCCAAGCGCTAGAATTGCCTTCTGATGACGGATAATATTCCTTCCATATACACTTACTATTCTCTCAATGAGACTCAGATGCGTAACTGACTTAGACTTCAAGTCCCACTTGTAATGAACAATCATGGCAGGGAGAAACAGTGATGATAGAAGCCATGCCCAGGCAATACCAAGCGAAATGGTGACACCGTAACCGGTGAACTGTTCAATGGGAGCAAAGATCAAAGACAGGAAAGCGGTGATGGTGGTCAGGCTGGTCAGGAATACTGGCAGCAAGAGCCTGTCCATGGTTACACGAATAGCCTCTCCTACATGATTCCGCTTCCGCAATTCCCGGAAGAACTTCGTCAGGATGTGAACTCCATCTGCAGCGGCGATTGTCATCAGAATAATTGGCATGGAGGAGTTCACCATAGTGAAATGAAATTTTTCCGAACCGGTTAAAGTCACGATCCACCCCATGAAGCCCATCATCGACACAAGGGAGATAACAATCATCCCCCAGACCAGCTTGACGGCATGAGCACTACGGAAGTTCACAGCCAAAACAGTGATCAGTATCCCTATACCAAGTATCATCAAAATTAGGACATCCTCCAGAATGAGTGTTGGGAGGGTTCCAAAAAGATAAGGCATACCACCATAATGGGTTTCGTAGTCCCTCAGAAATCTATCCGCGATCTCTACCATTTTGTTCCGTAAGGCGTTATTATCTATGTCTGTTTGGGGTTTTATTATGATATTCACGTAATCGCCATGACGCCCCACCATCCGCTTCTTTAGGCTGGGAAGTTTGTCGAGGTATTGCTCAATATTCTGAACCTCATCCGCAGTCAGATCCCTAGAAGGCTGAAGACTGCTGATTTCGAGGAACCCTTCGTCATTGTCCATTCTATCCGCGGTAGAGATGGACATAACTTCGTCTACTTCCTGAAGTTCTTCCAGTGCCCGGCTTATATCCCATAGCGAAGCCAGCAGAGAAGCCGCGTATTGAGGTTGTTGATTCTTGAAAACCGGTTCAGCCCGGTTTCCGAATGCAATAAATGCCATATCAGTACTGCCGAACTCATCTCTCACACTCTCCCAGGTTATTCGCTTTTCGGTAGTTTGGGGCAACAGTTTCATCACGTCTTCGTCAAAGATGAAATGGGGCGATTTCTCAGCGATGCGATCGTAGGTTGGGGTAAAGATCCGGGCAGATGTTTCTTCCGGAAGTAGCCATTCTCCCAGCCATTTAAAGGCAAAGAGGATGTTGCCACTCAAGCCCATGATCAGAATCAGGGACAACAATACGGCTATGCGGATGGTTCGTTTGGAGTTATCAAGGCTCTGACGAATAAACCACGCTTTGATGGAATGATTCATAGCATCTCCTATATTATCCCGGTCTTCTTGACTGCCTCCATGTCCTAGCTGGTGAAAATTCCTTGTGTGATCGTCTCATCAACTTCTGCCAATACAGCTAAAAATTAATGTGGTTTCTCCCCAGATTAGTTGTAGGTGGCCTGATAGATTTTCAGTGTAAAGTATCTTTCGATTTTTAAGTATAGCAATTCCATAATAAAATGATCATATATAGGCCTCGCGTTTAAATAGAGTGTAGACATCAATATTTTCTTTGTTCCGTTTTGATTTGAGATCAGCCCACTGATTCTCAGCTTTATTTAAATCTGGACAATAGGTGGGTTGAAATAATAAGGTATGCCCAGCTGAAATTATGGCCTCCTTAATATCTTTTCTCTGATCAAAACTAGCATGATCTAAAATAAAGACCAAATTATTAGGCGCTTTTGGTAATAATTTAGAGCTGATCCAATCCATAAATATGTCGGCATTGATCGCTGTTTCATATAATTTGTAGACAAGTAGTTTAGAATTGAATAAGGCCCCGATTGAATTAATGCCTCCCTTTGCCGGCCAATCATGCTTTCCACAGTAAGGTTTACTTTTTTGGTTCTAGCCGTATGTTCGATGGCTATCCACAGAAAAATCACTTTCATCAATCTAGACCAGGGACCGTTTTATTTTTTAGCAGTGACCAATAATTGATTTAAAGATTGACCGTTTTCATCCTCACCTTTAGGACGCTGTAGCGTTTTTATAGGTATAAGACTGACGCAGTTGAGCAAAAAATGAGGTGAAATAAGGTTCAAGTGTGATCCAAGCCATGAATCTACCCAAATTCAATGGCTGATTGCCTCTCCTAAGGTAATTTCTTGCATTGAAGTTGCTCAGACCGATACACGTCCTGTGGCGCATGACACCTACACTCCTCCAACCCGAGCCTGAGGTCTGATGGAAGAAAGTTGAGAATCTGGTCTAGCTAGACTCCGGCTACTTGGTTGGTCGATAACATAACCTTCGACCCGCCCCACCAGCCATACCTCGAGTTGGTTACACCTTCGCATCAGATTATTATGGACTGATGGTGACGTATTCATTGCTGTTGACTGGCGTGTTTTGGACTCAGAGAAAGATGGAAAGAGTCAGAATGACCAGCTGCCACAGATGCTCGACAGCCTGGTTTTAAACCTAATTGTGTCCTTTGGGATTGATGGTATCCCGGCTTGGATAAGCTCAAGCTGTTGCGCCAGTGGGGCGGGTCATTTTGGCTTGGTTTAAAGTCGAAGCGTTAGCTCAAGCCCGATGGTCAAGGGAATCGTGCGAGCCGAGATGTTGACTTTCCCCAAACAGCCCTGCTCCCCCATCTGAAAGGGTTTGGGTGGCTAAATCTCTGATCGAGTCGAAGATGGTGGCAAAGAAGTGCGTTTCTTTATCCGCAACCAAGAGCTCAAACTTGATGAAGTACAAGTAGAGTAGAAGGGTGAAGAGGCCAAGAAAATCGAGGATTACCATCAAGGACTCAAACCAGAGTGCCGGATTGAGCGCTGTCTATTATAAAATTGCTCTATTACTGAAATGCTAATCGAAGGAAAGGTTTGGGTGCAATTCGCCTAATGTCTGCCATCACCGGTGCAGTTTGTTCGCATCCGCTGGCGTGATTTTGTGTACGCCCGGTGCAGTTATGAACTGATAGAGCAAAAGTTCCCTGTACGTGAATCCAGTTACCATTGGCAGAAGTGCTAGCCGAAGGTAAGGTTGGAAGGGCGACCGTTCGTCCGAGGAAGCCGGAGAGCAAGACTATTAAGTCTAGGCTCCATGACGCACAATAGATAATAGGGTTGTACTGTTTATATCCACCTTAGATTAGATCATATTTTACAAAGATTGTCTGGGAGATTCGATAATTACTGTGAAACAAGCTCCTATGCTATAATTTTGCTATCATGGAGGCAATACCAGAGGAAGAAAGCGAGGATGACGAAAGGAAAAATGAAGATTGGTGAGATTTCCAAACCGAGGTTTGAATTCAGGACGTTCGGTATAGATCTCTCTGAAACCACAGCCAGGATGGTGGAACTGTCGATGCCTGTTCCAGAGCATGTGAAAGTTCGGCATTCGGACGAAGTCTATGTTATCTCCAAGACCAACGATACCAATAATACTAAGATCCGTGATGGAAAGATGGACATCAAGACATTTGTTCAGAGCAAGGATGGACTCGAACAGTGGAACCCGCACATGAAAGGAGAATTTCCCATCCGACGAGAAATCTTGAAAACAAACGTATTCCCCGCTTTTCAAGTGACGATGCCTGAACTGAGTCAAGACGAATATACCCTCGAGGAGTTTCTTGAAATCATCAATATCCATCTGGAACTCAGGTCGATGAGTGTGAAGAAAGAGCGGTTCGGTTATATGGTGAATGATACAATCTGTGAAGTGGCAAACGTAGTAATCGACAACACCACGGTTACCACAATCAGCACAGAGTCAACAGAGATTCCAGATATTCTCCAGACTATAGAGGATGTAGGATTAAGGGTATTCGAGAACATCAACTATCTACAGGCTATCAAGCGAATCATCGGCTGGATTAATAAGCCGTTGGCAAACTAGAGAGGAAATATGCTAGGAAAGGAAAACGAACGGAAGTTCCTGGTAATGAATCTACCGGATGATTTGAGTGGCACTACAATGCGGCAGGGATACCTGCAACCGGAAAAGGAACGGGCGGTGCGGATTCGGACGGTAGAAAAAGACGGCGCCAAAAAAGGCGTCCTCACCATAAAGGGGATAGGCGATGCCAGCGGGATGAGCCGATATGAATTCGAGACTGAAATCCCTGTTGTGGATGCTGACCACATGCTCACTCTTTGCGACCAGCCGCTTATAGAAAAGACCCGCTACAGGCACGACTTCAAAGATCTAACATGGGAGATTGATGAGTTTCATGGTGTCAATGAAGGTCTTGTTGTAGCAGAAGTGGAATTAGAGAGAGAAGACCAACAGTTTGAAAAACCGGATTTTATCGGTGAGGAAGTTACCGGTCAGGTGAAATACTACAATATGATGCTACTGAAAAAACCGTATACCACGTGGTAACCCGTTTGCGAAGAACGTTCGGAGAAAGATTAGTATCCCATCTCCTGGCGTCGGATGATTTCGTCTTGGGCGGGCTTTGACATGTCCACAAAGGCCGCACTGTAACCGGTGATCCGAACCATCAGGTCGCGATGGTGTTCCGGGTGAATTTGGGCATCGCGGAGTTCCTCTGTATCGGCAAGTGACAGTTGAACTTGCAACCCACCCATCTCAAAGTAGGTTCGGAGAAGTGAAGACAGTCTCGTCAACCCCTCTTCTCCGGCCGCAAGTTTCGGTTGCATACGCACGTTGAGCGCACCGGAGTTGATGCGATCGAGCGGCAGCTTAGAAACCGATTTCAGCATTGCAGTAATACCATTCTTGCAAGCCCCCGGATACGGCGAAGTGTTTTCACTGGTGGGCTGTCCGGCCTGACGACCATCGGGGGTGGCGTCAATTTTCGCACCGATGTGAAGATGTCGCATGTCCGTTTCAAGACATCGGAAAACGCAGACTTCGTCTATTGAACCCAGACGACTGGCATCGTCGATCTCTTGAGTGATGGTGTCGAGTACACGTACAGCATGTGCATCCGCCCAGTCGTCGTCCTGTCCAAATTTCGGCGCATTTAGGCAGAGTTGCCGCAACGCTTCCTCATCCGCAAAATCGTTGCATAGGGTATCTTTGAGCGTATTCAATGAAACCTTCTTCGACCTGAAAACAAGCTCGTCAAGAACTGCAAAGCAGTCGGCCGCACTCGCTATCGAGGAGATGGCACAAATGATGTTGGGATACTTCACACTGCCGAGTGTCCAGGAACGCGCCTGAGTAATCGGGCCATCAAGGAAACAATCATCAGCCCGCAAGGTGCCCGGCGCACCATGATCCCATTTTTGGCGGCGATCTCGCAATCGATTACACACCTCCTCTATTTCCTTCCGGAAGGCTTCTGCGAATCGGTCATACACATCATCAATGCTTAAGGTTTTACCTTCGGCTTCAACATTAAACAGCGCCTCAAGGAAATAGGCCGGTAACAACGCTTGATGTCCTTCAACTTGGCGCTGTATACCGGGTATGTCCGGCCAATTACAGCCGTGCATGGTATACGTTACAGCATCTACTTCGTCAATGCCGCAGTGAATCATTGCCGGAATGATATTCTCGTCGTTGTAAACCATGAAACTGGAGTTGGCACGCATCTTATCACAGACGAGCCGCCAAATCCTTTCCGGCAAGTCGGACGTATAGCGCAGTACAATAAAAGGGTTCTCAAATCGCGGGACGATCCGTTCCAGAAATATCTCTGTCAACTCATTGGCAACTTCTGAACCGTCCTGTCTTCGTCCGCCAAGTACAACATATTGCGGCGCGTCGTAAGTTAGATTTCGCAACCAACCTGTGTCCGTTTCCGACCTGCCGCTCATCTGATGTTCACCACGACCAAGGACAAGATTATTCTTACAATAAAAGTCCTCAATCAGATCTCCGGCTTCTTCCTGATTGAGGTGTCCTGCCGCCAAGTCTTTGCGGTAAAGGTCAAGCAGGAGCTCATCCATCCGCCCAAAGGTCAGTGTGGGATTCATGGAAAGCATCGTACAATAGACATGTCCCACTAGCCAGAAAAGTTGCATCCCTTCGGCAAAAGTTTCCGGTGGATATTCCGCAATGTTAGCACAGTTGGTCGCCGCTTGAAAAAGGCCCGACTCTTGGGCAACTGCCGCATAGCGCCGAGCATAATTGCGAAACGCTTGATAAATGCGTATTGCACCTCGCAGGAAATCGAGATGTGCTCCGCTCTCGCCATTGGAAATCCGACTGTCGAGCTCTCGTTGAGCGAGAGCTTCTAGGCCGGGCAACCCGAGGTGTACAAGTTTATCCCAGGCGAAACATTCATGTCCGCCATCAGTCATCCAGGGGGGTATAGATCTCCCATTCCAGGCTTTGATGACTCGTTGGAAGAATTCTTCCTGTTTCTCGTCAGGCACCTCTTCGAGAATCCGTCCTAGAATGAGATCGTTCTGAGATACTGGTACTGCAATATTATCGAGCAAATAATAGAGTCCCTCGCCTAATTGAAGCGGTTGATCCAACCCTTTGACATGGTTATCAGCTTCCCATGTCACTTTGAGACGTTCGAGAGTCGTGCTATGGACATCTTTGTAGCGTAATTCTGAAATAGCTTCCCCAACACGTAGATAAGACGCATTAGTTTTTAACATTGCTTGGGTTGAACCAACAATATTGTGGTATTCTCTCTCTGCTGGAAAAACTGCCATTTGTGTTCCTCTCGTGAATTGAAGTTGATATTTGACTGTGAACCTGCTAGTGAATCGATCTGATAGTATACTAATAGAACTTTTTTGTCAAAAATACATCTTACCTAATGTATGGTGCTTCGATAACACACGTCGCTTTGGCAAACAAAATTAAACATGTAGTAACAGCATGGAAGTTGAATTATTTGGACTCATTCTCAGTTCGTTGATATTATCTACCGCCTTGTGGACGGCTTCCCATGTACCGTTTCGTCATGCCTATTTCGGATAAATTTCAAACTGAATGGTAGATCTCTGCAGGACCAAACGTCTCCGGGAAATGGGGGCGCAAAAACTTGCGTACCTCCCAGCAGAGGTTACATTTTTGAGGGTATCCATCACGCGGTTGATAACCGTATTCCTTGGCTAAATCGAGATAGGCGTAAGGGCCGCGTTGACAGGCCATATCTACCAACTCGTTGTCGGTATGAAATCCACTCGTCATCCATTCGATCAGCGGCTTTTCGCGGGCATTGCCGGTAACGATGCCACAGCAGGTCTGAATATTGCCGTAGGGATCGATGTGGATCTCCCACATCTCATCCGGATCAAACTCAGATCGGCAGCTTTCACCCACTGGCCCTCCGTGCCAAAGCGCGTCGTTTACCAGATCTTCAAGCGGACGATCTGGTGAGAAAGGGGCAAGATCTTCACCGGCCCGGCCGACAAAACGCGGGGGATGGTTTCGGCTATATTCTGCCAAATGAGCTTCGTCGCGTCCAATTCGGCGAAGCTCGGACAATTGCTCAAGGGATAAGTCTCCAGCCGCCACGTTCTCGCGCCCGTAAATCTCTACCGCCCATTGGAAGGCTCGTAAACGCCTTTCGGGAGGAACGAACACTTGATGGTACGGGTCTGCACTGATGAGCACCCCCAGGAGCCCCGCACTCTTGAGTTCCTCGTATCGGTTGCGAGTCACATCGTCATCCACGCACCAGGAGGCGTTGGTCTCAAAAAAGTGTGGTGCTGCTCCAATCTCGTTCGAGGCGTAGCAGATGGCAAGCATTTCGTCGTAATACATCATCGCTTCACCACCTGCAATATGGATAGCTCGATCTGTTTGGCGTAATTGACGCATAAACTCAACACCGTCCTCAAAACTGACACATACATCAGGTCTTTTCGGACTACAATTGAACAGACAGTGTTTGCAAGCAATAGTACATCGATAACTAAATAGCAGACTGGCGACGTGTTTGATTCCAATCGCCTGCGCGACGCCAACTTGAGCGATGACTTCGTCCACAAGCAATGAGTGTAAATCGCTATTGTTCATCACATTCTCCCAATTAGTGTAGGCACAGACAGCAAACGCTGAGGATTAGAGGATTAAATGTGTTACCTTCTCTAGCTTGCTGTAATTCCCTGTTCAGACACCTCTAAGTATTTGTAAGTCCATCTCTCTCGACTTATGTTAAATTTGTTGTCGTCGCTTTTACTCATCGTATTTCACGCATTTTGCGTTCATGTTTCTATTTTCGACAACAACTCTCGCGCCTCGGCTTCAGTGGAGCAGCCCGTACTTAACATCAATCCTTTTGGTGATAATTCGCCAAGTAGCGATTCAATCTCATGGGGGCTGACACTAAGATGCAATAATTTTCCCGCCTCCTGAATCCGCTTCAGCAACGGAATCCAATGTAACATCGAGGAAGAAGCTGCTCCTGGCACCCATTGAATGCCGCCGAGTTTAGGGATGTTGAGCAGAGAATCCAGATGTACAATTGCGTCCGGCCCGTCGAGATGGTAGAGCGATTGATCAAGCCACTCTACCTCCGCAATGATGTCCGGTAAGATAAATTCGTCAAACATCTGTGGCGAAACTAGGGCGGCAAAGTCACAAGAGGTAGGATACCATCTTCCCGGTGACCAAGCTGACAGCCATGTACTTGAGCCGATTAATTTTTCTCGAATTGACCGATGTATCCCTTCATAGATCTCAAACCAAAGCGGGGTGAGAATTTCCATCGTTGTCTTAACCCTCTCTGGACACTCAATTAAATCAAAGCAGAGTTGCTTCCGCCCTCGCATTGCAGATAGCGCATCCATCCCACCGTGCAGGTCCGTTAAGCCAACAAAATACCGTCCTGGTGCAGACTCTAAAGACCGTTCGATCATCTGTAAAGTCAATTTCCACCAGCGATTATTTGGGTAGGATTTCAATGAAGGAGCGGATACTTCTGCATTTTCCCAATCGTTAATGCACGGTTCTGCCCATGTTGTACTTGGCATAAAGACCAACTCACAGCCGAGATAAGCGCTGAATATGTCGGGGCCTAAGTTTGGCCAATACATCGGGAATGCTTCACCACCATAGAAAGTCCCTCGCATCCGTTCTTCCGCTGCTTCGATGACATAATCGATATTTGTCCAGCGTTCTTCCAGGTCTTGAGGGGTAGATACCGGTTGGTGTCGATAACCCATCTTGGGGGCGGTGACTTGTAGGGCGACCCGATCGATTATTTCACCTGCCCACCAGGCTTCGAATCTCTTGACCGCTTGATTCCAATCGGGTTTGAATTCCATTTCCATCATACCTCTCCTGATTGACGAAGAGATTAAAGTTTACCCTCGACCATAATCGAGGGAGACCTGAACATCTAAGTTACTTAACCGGCCAACCGACGAGGCGTCATTAAAATGTTGGCCAGTTCTTACAAGCATCACATCGTGTGGGCAACTCGCTCAATCAACCCATCCTGTGCTTCTCTCGACAATGTCGTAAAGTAGACACTCCACCCTGTGACACGAATTTGCAGCGAGGCGTGATGTTCCGGGTTACGCTGAGCATCCCGTAAGGTGTCAGCATCGTAGACATTGAACTGCAACGCGTAGCCGCCCTGAGCAAAGAAGGTCTTGATCAAGTAAACCATGGTATCCAATCCCTCATCGCCCTTGATGGCAGTAGGATGCAGTGTGAGATCCAAAACAGAACCGTTTGGCGTCTCCGTGAAATCGAGTTTTGCTACTGACCCGATTAGACTTGTCACGCCGTTCATGTCCTGCCCGGTCATTGCCCCAACTCCGGCGGCGAGTTCGGTTCCCGTTTTTCGACCATCCGGTGTGGCTCCGGTCGCCTTGCCCATTGACAGCCGGTACATGAGTGTGAAAAGGGCGGCTTGGACGGGGCCCCCACGGGCGTTGGTGAAGGTATGCATCTTATGGCAACAGTAATCGGCGATGCGTTTGACTTGGAGTATGAGGCGGCCCAAAATTATCTCCTAACCGATTTCAGATGGTGGGTACAGTTAACCTCCCAGAAGAAGGTCATCATTCGTTCCTGTGACGACAGGTCACCAACGGCCGGTCTGATAGAATGGATCGATGATCAGGAAAAGGCCATTAAAGATGAGCGACACATGCTGCGCGCGCAAAACAAAAGCAGGGAGCAGGAAACTATTGGCACCTTGGCCCTCTATGCAGGAACAGTCGCGTTGGGCCTGCTGCTGGGCTTAACGGGCAAATCTAGACCAAGTTCTTAATCCTATGGCCCCCACCATACCCGTCCCAAAAGGGTAGTAAAAAAGCCCACTTCAAAGTCGCTGACAGCCAGGACTTTTTAGTGGGCTTTTTGCTGTCCCGAAAGACACGTTTTTGGGACAACAAAAAGCCAGTTATATTGGGCCTGATCGAGCGCAGCAATCTCTTCCAGTGTCAACGCTCGGTCATATACAGCCACACCTTCAATGATCCCATTCCACCGGCTGGACATCGACGGTGCGACTTGACCCAAACTCAATCTCGCCGCATTTGGAATCGAAATCTTTTCGTCTAGAGTCTCTACGGCCATCGACAATCCATTCACCACATAATGGAGAGTTCGATCAGCATAGGTAATACCGATATACCTTCTTTCACCGGGCAGTGCCTGGCAGACTCGATTTCCGTCCATACCTTCCGTACGAAATATGATCTGAGCCCCCCTCTGTGCCAGCTTGATCCCTCTCTCGCCCACCGACAATGAAATGATCCGCGCCTCATCTGCGATATCCCCATCGGAACAAGTAACCGACGCCATCAGTGTAAACGCCTGAGTCCTCTCTAGGTGGTCGGCCAGAAGGGAACCCGCCTGCTCAATCACATACCCGCCCGCACTCAGGTCTAACGCACCAAATGCATTCCGCCGGGCGAAGCCACGAGGCCTAGCCTCAAGCCAGTTAATTTGTTGTCCTTCCACCACCCGAGCAAAAATCTCATCATCGAGCGTTGACAATTGAAAAATCAGCCCTGCCTCCAAGGCGTGTTCTTTGGTCGTACTGTTTTCTTCAGTCGTGCCGCCGTCAGGATTGGGCGAAATTTCGAGGATTTCCTGGGAAATGGCAGCCGGAACCGGTGACAAGCAGATGAAGAGAAGACAGAGAACAGCGTTAGCACCTTTGAGAAGTCGCCAAAGTTGCTTCATGATTTGACAGCAGCGATTCTCATATCATACTAACCTATTCCTTCAGTTCGTCGATATTATCGACTACTTTCTGGACGGCTTGGACATATTTCTTCATCATCTCTATGCCATGAGGCTGAGATAAATCTCTTTGAATAAAGTTAAACTCCTGCTTCGTTATCCGCTCAGTAACCGGGAGTGAACCGATATCATACTTCGGCGTAACGCCATGCGGGCATTGGAAGGGACATCCTTTTCCATAGAGATCTAATTTCTGATAGACAGGACGATGGTGTAAAGGTCCAACGTGCATAGGCGTACCATCGGTTTCGTGGACATAATCCGGCCCGTCTATGTAAGTCCACGTTCTTAATCCCTCAGCGTTTAGAGCCTCAACAAATTTGTCTCTAGGTACGTCAAAATAGTCTTCGTCATACAAGCAGGTATACATGTGATAAACATGCCTTACCTCCGGTTTCACGTAAGGCGGTGTAATGCCTTCTATCTTGCTCAGCTCGGCGGTGAGGAAATTCGCGTTTTCTATACGTGCGTCTGTCCTCTCATCCATCGTCTTTAGACCTTCATGCGCCGAAGCCATAGCGTGCCCATCAGGGCGATGATTGTCACCGTAACCGCCAGTTGAGACATACTTCCGCAGTTCAGGATCTGTTATCAATCCTGAGAGCAGGGAAGGATGTTGGCCTGCCAAAGCTGCGCGCTCATACAGTCCTCGATCATCTGTAGTCATGATCCCTCCGCTGCTGGACGCAAGCGGCTTCCCCGCAAAGCTAAAGGTGGTAATATGCGCAATGCCGCCAACAACTTTATCACCAATACGCGCTCCTGTAGCCTGAGCGGCGTCCTCCACTAGAATCAGGCTATTTTCATCAGCGATTTGCTTCAGTTGGACGATGTCCGCTGGATGTCCATAGATATCAACAGGCAGTATTGCTTTTGTACGCGGGGTAATCTTTCTTCTTACATCTTCAGGATCCATAGTAAAGGTCCTGGGATCGATGTCAGCAAAGATAGGAATGGCGTTCATATGCAATACACAGGATACACTAGCTATCCAGGTGAATGAGACCACGATAACCTCATCTCCTGGTCCCACACCTGCGCCCGCCAATGCGGAGTTCAGAGCTGTCTGTCCAGAAGAGACTGGAAGCGCATATTTAACCCCCACATATCTGGCAAACGCCTCCTCAAAAGACTCCGATACCCGCCAGTTCCTCGGTTTACTTGTCTCCTCTACTATTGTTTGCTTGCCGCCTAATAAAGCCAGTCTACTCATATCCAATCTCCTAATTTTGCCAAAGGTAAAAACCAGGATCTTTCAGCTTTCGCTGTCCGTCCCGTAAACCTGAATCTCGGTATTTGCTCTGCTATAGAACCCATTATGTTACGTAGAAGCCATTTCAAAACGGCCTCAATGTAATCAGGATGCAAGCAAGGTGAAAGAAAGCTTGGTAGATCTGAATTTCTCTTTCCCAACCAACAACCAATCTTCGGAAGTTTGGCAGCCAGGCAAAAGTAGGCTCAACCTTCCATCGACGCCTGTCAGGCCGCAATTTGCCACCATCCTCATCTTTCTTGGTCTTATTGTTTT
>PVBE010325717.1_pt1 | contig 19170 bp, 15 predicted proteins | sample 1631181 | NCBI WGS metagenome assembly PVBE01 (sample SAMN08397723, study PRJNA350692) | Marine metagenome, whole genome shotgun sequencing project. | isolation source: water | place: Pacific Ocean | collected 2012-04 | reverse complement strand
ATATTCTCGGTTTGGGGCTATTTATCCACGACTTTGATACTATGGAACGTTCGAATAAATCGTTTTCCCTTATGGAAAAAAATATGACCAAAGTAGCAGAAAGTATAATCGATACTCCTGATAAAAGTTCGCGGGACCGATTTTTGAACAGGGAACTGTCCTGGCTCGCTTTCAATGCGCGCGTTTTAGAAGAGGCGGCCAACAGCGAACATCCGGTTCTAGAGCGGTTGAATTTTCTATCGATTTCCGCATCAAATTTGGACGAGTTCTATATGGTCCGGTTGGCTGGTCTGAAAGGCCATGTCGACGCAGGTGTCACCTCCAAAAGCGAAGACGGATTAACGCCGGTGCGGCAAATGGAAGCGATTCGCCAGCGTGCCATGGAAATAATGTCCGACCAGCAAAGTTGCTGGCGGATGCTGAAGAAGGATCTTGCATCAACTTCCATCAAGATTGTCAACGTCGACGATCTGACAAACGACGAACAAATTTGGCTAGATGATTACTTTTCCGAACAGGTATTTCCCATTTTGACTCCATTGGCCATCGACCCGGCGCACCCATTTCCCTTTATTCTGAACTTGGGATTCTCTATGGTGCTTCAGATCCGGCGGCTTACAGACGGCCAGAGCTTGCGGGCGATGATCCCATTGCCGCAAATGTTGGAAGGATTTGTTGCTCTGCCGTCCAGCGGGACCGAGGACTATACCCGACTAATTACCCAGGAAAACATAATCAGCCTGTTCTTGGATAAGATTTTTCCCGATTTCGAAGTGGAGCAAGCGGCGTGGTTCAGAATAATCCGCGACTCCGAAATGGAGATCGATGAAGAGGCCGAAGATTTGATGCGGACTTTTCAATCAGCCTTAAAACAGCGCATTCACGGCTCGGTCATCAGGCTGTCCGTAAATCACGATATTTCGGAAAGTCTGTGCCAGATGCTGGTTGCCGAAATCGGCGTTGCTCCGAAGGATATCGTACGCCACGACGGCTTATTAGGATTGTCTGATACCGGCGAACTCTATGAAATTGACCGTCCCGATTTGAAGTTCACCCCTTTTAACGCCCGCTTTCCCGAACGAGTTAGGGAACTTGGGGGCGATTGTTTCGAGGCTATCCGTAAGAAGGATTTTGTTGTCCACCATCCTTATGAAAGCTTTGACGTCGTGGTTCAGTTTATCCGCCAGGCCGCGCGCGATCCCAACGTAGTGGCGGTAAAGCAGACTCTTTATCGAACCAGCAACGATTCGCCTACTGTGGCTGCGCTGATTGAAGCTGCCGAGGCCGGTAAATCGGTAACGGCGATGGTGGAATTGAAAGCCCGTTTCGATGAAGAAGCAAATATCAAATGGGCCCGGGATTTGGAGCGCGCCGGCGCCAATGTGGTCTTTGGCTTTATCGACAAAAAAACCCACGCAAAGATCAGTTTGGTGGTTCGCCGTGAAGGGACCAAATTGCGGTCTTACGCCCATTTTGGAACGGGTAATTATCATCCCGTAACTGCTAAAATTTACACTGATATTTCCTATTTTACCTGTGACCCGGCACTGTGCCGCGACGCGGCGCAGGTGTTTAATTTCATGACCGGCTATACAGAACCAAAGAATCTGGAGAAGCTGGCGATTTCACCGCTCACTTTGCGGGATAGGCTGATAGCCCTGATCGGTGATGAAGTCGAACATGCTAAAGCGGGCCGTCCGGCGACCATTTGGGTTAAGCTGAATTCACTCGTTGATCCGGATATTATTGATGCTCTCTACGCAGCATCATGTGCCGACGTTCAAATTGAGATGGTGGTGCGGGGTATCTGTTGTCTGCGCCCGGGAGTTCCCGGATTGTCTGAGAATATCAAAGTAAAAAGTATCATCGGTCGGTTTCTAGAACATTCGCGCGTCATGGTTTTCGGTAACGGCAGCGAAATACCGTCACCCCAGGCGAAGGTGTTTTTTTCGTCGGCTGATTGGATGCCGAGAAATCTAAATTGGCGGGTGGAGGTCATGGTGCCGGTGGAGAATCAAACCGTTCATCAACAACTGATGGAGCAGGTCATGGTCGCCAACCTAATGGACGTGGCGCAGAGCTGGCAAATGAACAGCGATGGAAGTTATTCCCGCCTGACAGACGACGATGACTGCTTTAGCGCTCATACCTATTTCATGACCAACCCAAGTCTTTCCGGCCGTGGCAGTGCCTTGGAAACTCACAGACCGGAAATGCCGAAGTTGGTTTCATTGCAGAGTGAAGTTTAGCGGCATAATATTTTGGATTGTCATCAGATAATGGCTACAAATTTTTCTCCTTTCGTGACCCAAATAGTTGAAGCCGATGCCGATGACTTGCCGTCCAACGGGCGTATCGGCATCATCGATATCGGGTCAAATACGGTTCGCTTGGTTGTCTATGATGCACCGGCCCGGTTGCCGGTCCCGGTTTTTAATGAGAGGGTATCCTGCCGGCTTGGCAAAGGTTTGAGCAAATTTGGCAAACTAAATCCGAAAGGCGTGGAACTGGCTTTTCGCTCTTTAAAACGATTCACCAACCTGGCCAGGGAAATGCAGGTCGAAAGCTTCGTCATGCTGGCAACTGCTGCGGTTCGGGAGGCCACGGACGGGGCGGAATTCGCTGCCGAGGTGGAGCGGCGGTTCGGATATCCCGTGCAGGTATTGGATGGAGTTGCCGAAGCCTGTCTGGGTGCCAAGGGAATATTGGGCGGTTCACCGGATGCTGACGGCTTGTTTGGCGATCTGGGCGGCGGCAGTCTTGACCTGGTGGCGCTGGACAAAGGCGATTTTGGCGACAATGCTACATTTCCGCTAGGCCATCTAAGAGTGTCGGAGGATTCCGGCAAGAGTATTTCAAAAGCCAAGTCATTGATTGACCGGCACCTAAGAAGCGTCGCGTGGCTAGAGAAAATTGAAGGCCGTACACTATACGCCGTTGGCGGCGCGTGGCGGGCTTTGGCCCGAATTTATATTGAGCAGAATAGGTACCCTTTGCATGTGCTGGATAATTTCACTCTTGACGGCAGGGTGGCTCGTGAACTGACCAAAGTGATTTCAGGATTGAGTCCCCGGTCATTGGAAAGTATGTCCGGTGTCGCCCGTCGCCGCTCCGATACGTTGCCGTTTGCCGCGCTCGTCATGAATCGGTTGATCAAACGCGCTAAACCGAAAGCGGTGGTGTTTTCCGGCTACGGTCTTAGAGAAGGCCAGTTTTTTGAAATGCTGCCAGAAAAAATGAAAAAGGAAGACCCCTTGATCAGCGCGTGCGAAGGGTTCGCGCGGCGCAGCGGGCGTTTCTCTATTCATGGCTCTGAGATTGTCGATTGGGTGGCGCCATTGTTTCCGAATTCTTCTCCTGCGGATCAACGAATTCGCCACGCCACGGCGTTACTCAGTGATATCGGTTGGACGGAACATCCCGACTACCGGGCGCTGCATGCCTTTATACGTATTTTGAGGTTGCCCATATCCGGGGTTTCGCACCGCGACCGTATCCTGCTCGCTCTTTCCGTGTTCGTTCGATACAACGGCAAACGAAAGCAGTATGAAGTCAAGCAGGTGAGAAGTCTGCTTGATGCGGGCGATCAGTATTTTGCGGCTATTCTCGGATTGGCATTGCGGTTGGCCCATACATTGTCGGGTGGGGTGCCGGGTATTCTTTCGAAAAGTCACCTCGAACTGACGACTGAGAAGCTAACGCTACATCTGGGAAAGGAAGGACAAGTTCTGTTGGGTGAGGCAGTGGAAAGACTATTTTATGAGTTGGCCGGGACCTTGAATATCGAAGGGTCGATCAATTAAAAGAAAGCGCCCACTTAATCGAGCGCTTTTAACTTCTATACCGTAAGAATCAATGATCAAATACAAAAACCATGTCGTTGCCGGGAGCGGCTTTGTGGCAGGCGATGCAAGCGGAATCCATACCTCTGGCTTCGCGTCCGACGAGTATGACGCCCTTAGAATTTTATCGATCGAACCATCCTTTTTTATATTTGGCCTAAAACAAATCCAAAAAGTTTTCCCGCCGCGACGTCTCATGACTAAATCGAAGAATTGTTTGAAGACGTCTTTATGGGACACGGCTCCGTTTCCTTTGCGCCGGGCATATTGATCAACCGCAATTTGTTATTCTGCGCCAGGGGCAGGATCTTACTATCATCAATTCAGTCAGACTTTCGCCGGACGGAGAAGCCGCCCTCAATGTTCTTGGTACGGTTAAGCGTGTAATCAGATTGGGTAATTTTCATGGCCGCGACGACCCCTATTATATAGACCAGTATGGCTCAGAATTCTGGCGTCAATCTTCGGCACAGACCTACCCTAAGCCTCAGGCTAAAAAGATACTGGAAGAAGGCGTCAAACTGCCCATAGATGATGCTGAACTTTTCGTTTTTCAGGAAACCAAATTACCCGAATGCGCCCTCCTGCTGAAACGGAACGGCGGTATCCTCTTCACCTCCGATAGTTTGCAGCACCATCAGGATTACAGCTATTGCCCCTGGCCGGCCAAGATCATGATGCGGCTCGCTGGATTCAAACGGACAACGATCGTCGGACCGCCGTGAAAGAAAATGGTGACAAAAAAAGGAAAGACGCTCTTCGGCTCGATTTTTAGCGTCTGATGGGGCTTGAATTCGATCACCACGCCAGCGCCCATGGTGGGTTTTGCCGTGGCAACGCTGCAGAACTCGTTCATCAAGCCGTGGGCAAAGCTTTTCCCAGCAGGTGATACAGTCAATTTGCCGGACGGATATTGGCGTAGGAGCAGAGCCCGAACTGTATATACTTGTTGTATTATATCATGAACGATATGCAATGCTTGCGAATTTTGACCGTTACGGCGGCGTGTTGCCTGATCGCCTATTTATATCTTTGTCCGGAACCCACGATGACCGTCATCAGTTGGAACCTGTTCTTTGCCGCTTTGAATATATTCCAGATTTTCTGCCTGATGAAAAAACGTCAGCAGGAAAAGATGAAGGAAATTGAAGTTGGCGAAGGCCCCGGTATTTTGGTGACGGGATGAGGAGGACTAGTCTTCTTCAAATTCAACCAGTTCCAATCGTTGCTTTTCAACTACGAGAGCCACTTTGCCATCGCGTACCAGGAGAGCGTCGTTACCGAAAATATGTTGGCGCCAGCCATGGAGGGCGGCGACTTCGGCTTTGTCACCATAGGCGGCAATTTTTTCCACATCATCGCCTCCGGCGACCAGTTTTTGTGCAACTTCGTGTTCTTCACACTTCATTTTTAAGAGCACTTTGAGAATATCGGTAACCGGGCCGATGCCGCGGGGCAAATGCGGTTTGCGCTGAACCTGCGGACATTCGTCTTTGGGCACGTCGAGACCAGCCGCCACTGCCTTTAAGATAGCTTTCCCAGCCGACCCCTCGGCCATACGTTTGCCGAGTCCTCTGGTCCGTGACAAATCCTGAACAGATTTCGGAACGTGGTGGGCGATCTCACTAAGGGCTTCGTCGCGGAGAATTCGATTGCGCGGGATATCTTTCCTTTGCGCCTCTTCTTCCCGCCAGGCTGCCACTTCTCGGAGGATAGCTAAAAATCGCGGTTTTGGACCCCGTGATTTGACCCGCCGCCAGGCTTCCCGAGGCGGGAATTGATAGATCTTTTCATCGGTCAGTTTGGCCAGTTCTTCGTCCAGCCATTCATAGCGGCCGTTCTTGCCTAGGCTTTTCGATAGTTTTTCGTAGATCGTCCGAAGGTGGGTAACATCGGCTAGCGCGTATTTGATCTGCCGGTCAGTCAAAGGACGGTGAGCCCAATCGGTAAAACGCGAGGACTTGTCGATGACGGCTCCGGCCAGTTTTTTGACCAAAGTCTCATAACCGACCGATTCACCAAATCCACAAACCATTGCTGCCACCTGTGAATCAAAAAGGGGCGCAGGAAGTTTTCCCATTAGGTGGTAAAAAATTTCCAGATCCTGACGGGCAGCGTGAAAGACTTTCAAAACTTTCTCATTGGCCATCAAATCTAGCAGAGGTGATAGATCGATATCTTCGGCCATGGCGTCCACGGCCAGGGCTTCGTCTTCGCTGGCCAATTGGATAACGCAGAGCTTGGGGTAATAGGTTTTCTCCCGCATGAACTCCGTGTCGACGGTGATAAATGCCGATTTTTCGAGACGAGAACAGAAAGCCGCAAGTGATTCGGTGTCGGTAATGATGGGCATGGCGGCTGTCATACACAATTTTTCCTGCTTCCGAAAGCCTTGGCCTGAAATAAAGAAAAATTTCGATTAATATTCGTTTCAACTTGACCTAAATGTTGTGCAACCCCAGGGGCGCTATTATTGTGCAGTTGGAAAAAAACGAGGAATAGAACGTGGATGCCAGCCCCAGAATTGATGGCGTTTTTCACAGCGTATGTCCGCACGATTGTCTCGATTCCTGCAGCATGCTCTCGACGGTAAAGGAGGGTGAGCTGGTCAATGTCAGGGGTAATCCTGACCATCCTGTAACGCAGGATTTTCTCTTCCGCAAATTTTCCGAGGTACCCAAACGGATCTATGGGCGTGACCGGCTTCTGTACCCGCTGAAGCGGACTGGTCCCAAAGGTGATAGACAGTTTGAAAGAATTACGTGGGAGGAGGCGGTAACGCCAACCACATGACACCGGATTTCCTCTCTGGTATGGGCAAGGACTCTGCCTTTAACAGTAATCTGGTGCAATTGGAGAAAATGAACGAATGGGCGACATAAAAGTGCCGCCGGAGTTTCTGCTGCACCGTGGCGTCGGTCTGGTAGAGTTTTTTGACCTGCCGGAAACCGAATTGGACGATCTGCAGCCACTGATCGATCGCTTTGCCGCCGAAGGCCGCGAACGTTTCAGTTTTCATGCGCCCATAGCCCGGCCCGAGGAATTTAATCATTCCGGCGTCACCTGTTTTTTTCTCAGCGAAGATGAAAAACGCCGGGAAACGTCATTCGATCTTCTCGGCATGACCATGGAACTGGCCGGTCGTTGGCAAGCCGATTATGTGGTGACACACCTGACTTACGGCCCGACAGACTGCAAAGACCCCGAATTGGCCTATGTTCTTGCTGTCGAGGCCTGTCACCGCATCGCCGATATGAGTTCATCCGTTGGTATCCCTGTCGATCTTGAGTTTGCTGCCTACACGGACAGTTTTAACGATCCGCTACATTTGACCGAAATAGTGAGCGACCGCCCGGAACTTGGAATCTGCGTCGATATTGGGCACGTTTCTATTGTCGCCACTTTGAGAGGGCGCGATTTCTATGACGACATTGATGCTCTTCTTCCAGAAACGCGTTCAGCGCATTTGTGGAACACACTCGGCGCAGAACATACGGCACAGCATCATCACACACCGCTACATCCATCGCAAAACTCCAAAAACGGCTGGATCGATGTTGAATTTGTAATTGACAAAATATTGACCAAAGACAAATCCATTGATCTTGTCTTCGAATATCCTGTAGACAACGTGACTGAGGATATTCAAGCAGGTTATGACTGGGTGATTTCAATGGCCGACCGGTATAAGTAAAGTTAGGGAGGCGGTGATGAGTGAATTTCGTGTGTTGCTGATCAATTGCAACACCATGCTGGATACTCTGGTGACTGCAGGGATAGGTATTCTGTCGGCGTGCCTGAAAGAGGCCGATGTTGGCGTAAAACTTTTCGATACGACTTTTTACCGCACGTCGGAACAAACCGGCGACGAGGCTCGGGCTAAAGCCTTGCAGGTCAAGCAGACCAGTCTCGAAGAACTAGGAATCATCCCCGAACCAGGTGATGTGGTTGAAGCATTCGCCAAAGAGGTTGCGACCTACCAGCCGCACCTCATCGGTTTATCCAGTATTGAAGTCACCCACCCCCTGGGAATTCGCCTGCTTGATGCGGTGAAGGGTTCCGGCGTTCCGACAGTGGTGGGTGGGCCCTATGCTACATTTGCGCCAGAAATTGTCATCCGTAACGACAGCGTTGATATGGTCTGCATAGGCGAGGGCGAAGAACCGCTGGTGGAGCTTTGCCAAACTATGCACGATGGTGGCGATATTTCGAAGATCGATAATCTGTGGGTCGAGCAAGGGGGTGAGGTTCATAAAAACCCGGTACGTAAACCGATCGTCCTCGACAAGCTGCCCAAGCAGGATTGGTCCGTCTACGATGAGCGGCGTTTCTGGAAACCCATGGGCGGAAAAATTTCGGTCACGGGAACTTTCGAAATGAACCGTGGCTGCCCCTACACCTGCACCTTCTGCATCAATTCCGGCTTCGACAAACTATACAGTGACCTGGGTGGATACTATCGTGAACAGGATGTTGAACGCCTCGTGGATGAAATGGCCGAAAAAAAAGAGCAATATAATCTTGCCTATGTCTATCTGGTGGCTGAGAGCTTTCTAACGACAACGCTAAACCGCGTTGAACAGTTCGCCTGCCTCTATGCCGAAAAAGTCGGCTTGCCGTTTTGGGTGGAGGCTCGGCCCGAATCTGTAACGTTGGACAAAATCGGGTTGCTCAAGGAAATGGGTTGTGAGGGCATCAGTGTTGGCGTGGAAAGCGGCAATCAGGAACTCCGGGAAAGATTGCTGGGTCGAAAAATAGAAGATGACACCATCATCAAAGCGTTCGATCTTTTGCGAGAAAGTGGCATCCGCGTCAGCGCCAACAATATTATCGGTTTTCCGACCGAAACCCGGGAAATGATTTTCGATACCATCAAGCTGGACCGGCGCGTTGATCCGGACGGCGTCATGGTGAGCTTTTTCAGCCCCTACAAAGGTGCGACTCTTCGCGATATCTGTCAGGATATGGGCTATCTGAAGGATGAGGACATCGCCATGGATTATCGCTTGGGCCCCACCATGGACATGCCCCAGATGAGCGCCAGGGAACTTGCCGGTCTCCATCGCACGTTTCCGCTCTATGTCAAATTTCCTGAGACCGAATGGAGCGACATTCGGCTGGCGGAACAAGATACGCACGAGGGCGAAGCCGCGTTTAAAGAATATTCGGAGCGCTACGTCGAGCAGTATATGAGCTAATAATTTCGGTGGCAGTTTACTTGTTTTGCACCGCCAAATAAATAAACTGCCACCGAAATCTCATCAAAACCGATCTGAACCAAGGGGAATGGTTAAATGGCGAAGGTCGCCTTTATGGGGTTGGGGAACATGGGCCGGGAAATGGCCCTGCGTCTGCTCGACGCCGGCCATCAGGTCACGGTCTGCAATCGTACCAGTGCCAAGGCAGAGCCCCTGGTGGAGCGGGGCGCCGTCGCGGCGGCAACGCCTGCGGCCGCAATGGCCGACGTCGAATATATCATTTCCATGGTCAGTGACGATGATGCCTCGCATTCGGTTTGGCTGGGTTCGGACGGCGTTCTCGCTGGAAAACCTAAAAGCTCCGCTATTGCCATCGAAAGTTCGACGCTTTCACTTGGGTGGGTGAAGGAATTGAGCGATGAGGTGATGAACGCCGGGCTCCGATACCTCGACTGCCCCGTGACCGGCGGGCCGGATGGTGCGGCAGAGGGGACCCTGACACTTTTGCTGGGGGGCGATGAGGATACCATCGAAGCTATCGCCGACGTAACATCGGCCTATAGCAACCGCAGGATTGTCTTCGGGCCAGTCGGTGCGGGAACCACTTACAAGCTGATAGTCAACCTAATGGGTGCCGTGCAGGGGGCGGCTCTGGCCGAAGGCTTGGCCGTCGGCGAGAAGGCGGGGCTTGATCTGGCAAAAGTCGCTGAGGCTTTGACCGCCGGCGCCGTGGCCAGTCCGCATGTAAAATACCTAACGGAACGCATGGTAGCGGGAAACCACGAGGATGTCTATTTTTCGGCCGGGCTGCGACACAAGGATGCGGATTACGGAGTCAAAATGGGTGAGTCCATGAAGGCCGATTTGACGGTATCAAAAGCGGCTTTGGATATCTACCGAAGGGCCATAGATCTGGGATTTGCCGACAAGAATTCCAGTGTTATATACGATCTTCTTAAAAGATAATAACTCCAACTGTTATATAAGTATTGCTGCAAATATCTCCCTCGGCGTAACATGTTAGTCGCAATACCCAAATCTAAATCAAACTAATTGGGAATATGGGAGATACGAATAATGTCCAATAAATTTCTGAAAATTTCTGTCGCCGCTGTTATGGGCGGTACTGTGCTTACCGGCGGCGTGCTGACGGCTGTGCCTGCCAAAGCTGAAACCGAAATTCTATTTAATCGATTTGTACCGGCTAAACATCCGTTCAACGTTGGCATGTTTATTCCGTGGGCAAAAGACGTCGAACGCGTCACCAATGGTAGCGTCAAAGTTAAATTCACCGAAAAATCTTTGGCCCCGCCACCGAAACAATGGAACATGGTTTCCAAAGGTATCGCCGATGCAGCGATGCTGGCCAACAACTTTGAATCCGGCCGTTTGAAACTGCCGAACATCGCGCAAATTCCGTTTGGCGCATCTTCCGCGGAAAAACGTGGCCTCGCAATGTGGCGGACTCATGTCAAATACCTGGCCAGGGCTAACGAATACAAAGGCATGAAACTTTTAGGGCAGTGGACAATTTCCTCGGCCAATATCCTCGCCGACAAACCGATCACGAAAATGTCTGATCTAAAAAACTACAAAATCTGGGCGATCAACGGCATTCCCAACAAGATGATGAAAAATATGGGTGCTGTCGTCGTCTCTGTGCCGGGTGTTAAGATGTTCAACGTTGTCTCCAAGGGTATCGTTAAAGGGTCGGTGACGTCGGAATACACGCTGATGGTTTTCAAATTGATGCCGTATATTAAACACATCACGACCATTCCCGGCGGGTTCCAATCTAATAACTTCTCGTTCCTGTTCAGCCTGAAGAAATGGAACGCATTGTCGGCAGTTGAAAAGAAAGCGGTCACGAGCGTTTCCGGTGAGGCCATCGCCATCAATGCCGGTAAGCGTGTCGATGTCCTCGATAAGAAGGCACGCGGATTGGCTTTGGAAAAGGGCATCAAATACCATAAAGCGAGTCCGGAATTCGTTACCGAAATGCGCAAGAAAGCAAAATTCATTGTCGATGACTGGTTGAAAATAGCTGCGTCGAAAGGTGTGGACGGCAAAGCGGCTCTAGAATTCTTTAAGTCGCAGCAGTAAGCGATAAAGATACATGTCGGATCTAGATATGCCGGGCACCGTTAAAGGTGTCCGGCAATCCAATTGGGTATTTTTAGCATTAAAAGTGGCCGCAGCCCTCATGATTTTCGCCATGGCCGCCCTGACCTTTGCTGATGTGATTGGGCGCTATGTGTTCAGCGCGCCGATCCAGGGTACCTTCGAACTTGTTGGTTTGTTGCTTGGCGTTGTAACTTTTTCGGCCCTGCCGCTAGTTACATACTCGCGTTCTCACATTACGGTTGACCTTTTCGATAGTTTCATTCGTGGGAAATTTCGCTTTGTGCAACAGTTTTCAACATTGCTCGGAAGTGCTTGCGTCATCGCCTACATCGCAGAACGGCTGATTGCTGCCGGGATTGATGAGGCTGAGGCCAAATTTGTTACCGAAGATTTGGGACTATCCAGAGCTCCCTTGCTCTACGGAATGTCGGGGCTATCGATGATTACTGTTGTCTTACTCATCATTATGATGTGGCAGATGGTGACGGGCCGTCTAGAAGTTAAGCAGCCTGATATTGATCAATATAAGGGCAAACCTGAAGATCATCCGGCGCATTAACATATTATGTGATTTATAAATTATGACGATATCTTTCATTGGCTTTGCCATCCTTTTCTTCATCGCCTTCCTCGGCTTTCCGCTGGGTTTTTCCATGCTGGCCGTTGGCGGTATAGGTTTTGGTATATTACGGGGGCCAGGCCCGGCCCTCGAAATGACTGTCCAGCAGATTATGGATGTGGTGCTCAACACCAATTTCGCTGTTTTACCGATGTTTCTGCTGATGGGCGCATTTGTTTTTCGTGCCGGGTTGGCGGATGATTTGTACGAGGCTGCCGATGCCTGGCTCGGCCACTACAAAGGCGGACTGGCGATGGCGACTATCGCGGCATGCGGCGGCTTTGCCGCGGTTTCGGGATCATCGCTCGCCACTGTTGCAACGATGGCTAAGGTCGCCATTCCTTCCATGCGAAAATATAAATATGCCGACAATTTAGCAGCGGGCACGGTTGCCGCTGGCGGCACCCTTGGTATTCTAATTCCGCCCAGCGCCGCGCTTATCATCTATGGCATTCTGACCGAGGAGGGTATCGCCGAGCTATTCGCGGCCGGCATTATTCCCGGCATCATATCAGTCATCCTTTACATCGCCGTCATCATGATCGTCACGCACTTTAAACCGGAAATGGGGCCGAGGGGCGTGCGTAAGGGCTGGAAAATAAGATTCCAGAAACTCTACCGGGTGTGGGGGATCGTGTTGCTCTTTTTCCTTATTCTCGGCGGTATTTCGTTTGGTGTGTTTACGCCGAACGAAGCCGGTGGCATCGGCGCCATCGGTTCACTCCTATTTGCCATGCTGCGCAAAAAAATGTCTTGGCCCGTTCTATTCGAATCTTCGGTGGAGGCGGCGCAGACCACCGCTATGGTATTCATGATCGCCATTGGCGCCTTGATCCTCAATAATTTCATTGCCCTTGCCGGCATATCATCCGGAGTCATCAATTGGATTGAATCGCTGAATTTTTCACCCTTCGCCGTTCTATTGGTCATTTTGGCTTTTTATGTCGTCCTGGGGACAGTCGTCGAAGGCTTGGCGATGATATTCCTGACCGTCCCAATCTTTGTACCAGTGATTGAATCTCTGGGTTTCGATCTGATCTGGTTTGGTATCGTGTTGGTAATGATGACCGAGATCAGCCTGATCACGCCGCCGATTGGGCTCAACGTGTTTGTCATGAAATCGATGATGCCGGACGTGCCCTTGAACGTGATCTTTAGAGGTATCGGGCCGTTCTTCTGCGCTGACCTCGTCCGCTTGTCGGTTGTTGTTTTATTCCCGCCGGTGGCTCTTTGGTTGCCCGAACTGGTTTACGGGCACTTCTGACTGCATTAGTCCGCGACTGCTTCAATTTTAACCGATTGGACATAACTGAAAGGCTGGTGATCCATGATGGCGATATCTTTGAAGCCAGCCTTAGCAATTTCTGAAACCAGATCTTCTTCGGCAAGTGCGCCGCCGAGCGACGTGTTGTAAGACAGCGGATCGCTCAGGACCTCCGGCGGCAACTCATCAACTTTAACAAGATCACGCGCCAACAACCGTCCACCCGGTTTTAAAATGCGGCAGGCCTCGGCAAGAGCCTTGCCTTTGTCGAGTGTCAGATTGAGCGATGCATTGGCGATCACCATATCAGCCAGTTCGTCGGTCAGCGGCAGACGTTCCATATCACCGGCAAGCGGTATAATATTGCCGACGGATATTCTCTGCACCTGAGACAGTATTTTCGGTGTCATATCAATGGCCAACACGATGCCCGCATTGGTCAATTCCATGGCCAAAAGGTAACTGTCGAGCCCAGTACCGCAGCCCAGATCGATGACTATTTCGTCGCCCGCCAGCCGCAGGTCACCCAATAAAAAACCGCACCCCAAATAAGACGCGGCCAGCCATTCTGGCGTTTTTGCAATGAGCTCCGCCGGATAGCCGGCTTCGATGGCTCGGCCCGCGCCGTCGGGCGGAAATTTCAAAGTGGCATAGCGGCGCCGAATTTGTCCTTTTAGCTGCCGCTCCCAATCGGAAACGGGCGTAGGGGTATCGGCGGCGCTGCCCACTTTTTAGTGCGGCATATGATCCGGGTTCCAGAAGGTGCCCGAACGGATCATGCCGGCAATGCGTTCGCCGTGTTCGATCCAGGATTTTTCGTTGAAACTGGCCTGTTCTTCGGCGTCGAAATCAACCCGCTCTACCCAGTTGTTCCATTTGCCTTTTCCCATATACTCGACGACGGCATAGGAGGGGCGGGGATCACCGTCCCAGCTCATGCCAACGGCAGCAGCACAAACGAGCTGCTGGAATTTTCCGTCGGCGCGCGGAATGTCACGCACCGAGGGCCCGTGGATATGACCATGCGACATGACGTCGTAATCGTAGCCTTTTAATTTATCCGCAATTTCGTCGTCCGTAAGACGGAACGGGAAGGCATCGGCATCGCCGATATCATAAGGCGTACCATGGAAAACATGAAAATCGTGGCCCAGTTCGGGTGTATAGGTCATGGAGAAGGGGCGCTTGTCGAGCCATTCGAGCTGGCTGTTGTTCAACCGCTCCCGGGTCATTTCCATCATCCGGAACATCCATTCCTGGTGAGGGCTTTTTGGCGTTTTGGTTTCCCAGACCTTGCGGGTCACCCAAAGGTCTACATTGCCGATGACCACATCGATTTCCGGGCGGTCGATCATGCGTTGCACGATTTCAGCCGGTTCCGGCCCTAAACCAACCAGATCGCCGATGACGACGACTTTGTCAGGATTTTCTTTTACGACAGCGTCCTCGACCGCATTCAACTGCGGGATTTGGCCGTGAATATCGGAATACAAACAGAATTTAAAACTCATAACATTATCCTTCTATGCTGCTCAAACTGGCGGCATTTTTTAGCTACTTCCCCAAATTTAGCGGTTCTTAAACTTGCCCCTAAATCTATAACAAATTAGCCGCAATGGCCGCAAACCTAAAAGATGGGATCTGCCCAAACTGATGGCGCAATAATTGGTCCGGCAGACAAAATACGGCCTAACGGTTGCCAATTGACCAGGACCTACTAATTAAAGTCTATCCGAAAATAAAACATAACGAGGGGAAGATGAATAAACCGGTAGAAAAAGACGAAATCGATCTCAAAGCTCAGGAATTTATCCGCGAAGTCCGGTCCAGAACCCAGCCGTTAGACGATAACGAACTTGATCTGATATTCAACAGCGGCCGGTCCTTTAATGGCTGGACGGACGAACCTGTCAGCAAGGAGCAGATCAGAAAAATTTTTAATTTGATGAAGCAGTGTCCGACCAGCTCAAATTGCTGTCCTCTGCGGATCAAGTTCGTCATGTCGGATGAGGCCAAGGAAAAATTAGGCCCGGTAGTCAATGAGCCCAACCGGGTAAAAACATTGAAAGCGCCGGTAACGGCTATTCTTGGCACCGATCATGATTTTCATGAGCATTTCAAAAAATTGGTGCCATTCCGGGCCGAGATGATGGAAAAGCGTTTTGCTGAAAACCCCGACATGATTGTGCCCTGGGCCAACTTGAACGGCGCGTTGCAGGCTGCCTACTTCATGATGGCCGTACGGTCAATCGGTCTGGATGTTGGGCCGATGCAGGGGATTAACAAGCCCGGTATGGATGGAGCTTTTTGGGCCGGTACAAACGTTAAAACCATGTTTATCTGCAGCTTCGGCCGGGGCGATGAAACCACTGTTTTCAAAAAACTACCTCGGTTTGATTTCGATGAGGCGTGTGAGATAGTTTGAGGGCGCAGATGAGGCGGTCAAATAACCGCAAATAGCTTGAAAATTGGCCTAATACAGAGTAAGTGCGGCGCGGTGCTAGTGAATAAATTTTCATTCCTGGTGCCGCTTCCATGTTTTTTATCCTTTCATGATAGTTGGCGATATGAGCACCGAAAACGACCTCCATCCATTTAGAACGCATACCTGCGGCGAGCTACGCCTGGATAACGCCGATGAAACCGTCCGGCTGTCGGGCTGGGTGCACCGTAAGCGGGATCATGGCAATTTGCTGTTTATCGATCTCAGGGATCATTACGGATTGACCCAGTGCGTCATCGAAACCACCGACGATAATTTCGGAGTGGTCGAGAAAGTACGCCCGGAGAGCGTTATTACGGTAACGGGCCCGATCGACAAACGGTCGGATGAAACGATCAATTCCGATTTGCCGACGGGCGAAGTCGAGCTGCGCATTACCGACATCAATGTGGAATCCGAAGCCGATGTGCTGCCCATGCAGGTGGCTGGCGACGCCGAGTTCCCGGAAGATATGCGCCTCACATACCGGTTCTTGGATTTGCGCCGTGAAGAGGTGCACAACAATATCATCCTGCGTAGTCATGTCATTGCTTCCATCCGCCGGCGTATGACTGACAGCGGCTTTATGGAGATGCAGACGCCCATCCTGACCGCCACGTCGCCGGAAGGCGCCCGCGACTATTTGGTGCCGAGCCGCATTCATCCCGGTAAGTTTTATGCGCTGCCTCAGGCGCCGCAGATCTTCAAACAGATGATCATGGTGTCGGGATTCGACAAGTACTTCCAGATCGCCCCCTGTTTCCGAGACGAAGACGCTCGCGCCGACCGGTCGCCTGGAGAGTTCTATCAGTTGGATGTGGAGATGTCCTACTGCACCCAGGATGATGTCTTCAATGCCCTTGAGCCGGTTCTGCAGGGTGTGTTTGAAGAATTCAGCAACGGCCGCGCCGCAACGCCGATGCCGTTCCCGCGTATAGCCTATGCGGATTCCATGAGTTGGTACGGCACAGATAAGCCCGACCTCCGCAATCCCCTGAAGATGAGCGACGCCACGGATATATTCCGGGGTTCGGGCTTTAAGATATTTGCCGGCATGATCGAAAAAGACCCCAATGTCCGTATTTGGGCCATACCGGCGCCCACGGGCGGCAGCCGGGCTTTTTGCGACCGCATGAATTCCTGGGGGCAAGCCGAAGGGCAGCCTGGATTGGGCTATATTTTCTTCCGCGACGGCGAAGGGGCGGGGCCGGTGGCAAAAAACATTGGCCCTGAACGTACTGAACAACTGCGCACTGATATAGAACTCGGCGATGGCGATGCGGTCTTTTTCGTGGCGGGAAATCCTAGTGATTTTGCTGCCTTTGCCGCCGCCGCCCGAACCCGGGTTGCCGATGAACTGGATCTCGGTGAAAAAGACGTTTTCAAGTTCTGCTGGATTGTCGATTACCCCATGTACGAAATGAGCGAAGACACCGGGGAACTGGATTTCAGCCACAATCCGTTTTCCATGCCACAAGGTGGAATGGACGCGTTGGATAGTATGGATCCGCTGGAAATCTTAGCCTATCAATATGATATCGTCTGCAATGGTGTCGAGCTTTCCTCCGGCGCAATTCGAAACCACCGTCCTGACATCATGTACAAAGCTTTTGAAATCGCCGGTTATACGGCGGAGGATGTAGAGACCCAGTTTGGCGGCTTGTTAAACGCCTTCAAATTCGGTGCGCCGCCCCATGGCGGCTCAGCCCCGGGTATTGACCGGATCGTCATGCTGTTAGCAGACGAACCTAATATTCGGGAAGTCATCATTTTCCCCATGAACCAGCAGGCGGAAGATTTATTGATGAATGCGCCCGCCGGGATAGAACTGGCTCGCTACAAGGAACTCCACATCAAGGCTGATCAGCCTAAGGTTAAAAAGAAAACCGAAGAAGCCGAGGCCGAAAAAGAGAGCGAAAGTTAGGTGCAAAAGCCAGAACAAGCCTGATTTTACTCGGTATTGGCCTCTAAAGGTGCCAAAAAACAGAGCCGCAGCTTGCCAGCGCGACGCGCCAGTGGCAACTTGCTGAACTGAAAATCTTGCGATATCGTCATCATAACGCTTCCTTGTTGTTCAATAACACGGGAATCTCAAAATATATTAACAGAGATTCAAAAAAACTATTTCGATTGATTCAAATTAGGAAATTCTCTAATTAATGACGCAAAGCCTGCGCTAGATAAAAAATCAATATTTTTAATGATTTATGGAAAAAATTAAATTTTAACATGATATCTGGCAAGAGATTCCGGAAAGAGGGGAAATTTTGGCCTATTATGGCGGTCTGGAGCGTGACACGATAATGGGCGGCGAAAAGAGGATGTAGATGAAAAATATAAGAAAACAATCAGGGTTTAGTAGACTGGCGCTATCGGCGCTGCTGGTTATCTCGGCTTCGTCGGCGATGGCCGGTTCGTTGGTTCCACACCGTGCGCTTTACGCCATGAATTTGTCAAAATCGGCAGGTGAAGGCGGGCTGTCGGCTGCCCGTGGCGTCATGACCTATGAATTCCGCGATCAATGCGATGGCTGGACCGTCGAAAGCCGGGTCTACCTCAGATTGCTGTACGGCGGCAGAAAAGAGATTGAGAACGTACGCTCTCTGATGACCTGGGAATCTAAAGACGGTCTCGGGTTTCGGTTCCGTGTAAATGAGTCGCAAAACGGCAAACCGGTGCAAGAGATCAGGGGTGTGGCCGTTCTGGATGGTGAAGGCGAAGGTGGAGTCGTTGAATATACCAAACCCAACCGCAATAAAGTGAATTTGCCCAAGGGAACGCTGTTTCCCACGTCCTATATCAATGCTCTGATTAAATTGTCCACCGGCGGGGGCAATCACCTGACCAAATCCATTTTTGACGGTGCGACGCTTGATAACCCTTACGAAGTCAGCGCCGTTGTCGGCAGGGATAAGGACGGCTCCAAACTGGCGGATAAGGTCTTAAAAAAACTCACCGAAACGGCCCGATGGCGCGCGCGCTTCGCCTACTTCCCCGTCCGCGATAAATCCTCCACCCCTGAAATGGAATTGGGCATTGAATTTCGCGCCGACGGTATTGTCGAGACCATATTGCAGGACTTCGGCGAATACGGCGTCGAGGCTAGGCTGGAACAGGTCGAGATGCTCGAAAAGCCAGGGTGTTGAACTCAAATTTAATTTTTTAAGCTATTGGAAAATAGTAGTTTAATTTTCAATTCATTACCGCGGAGGCCATGGCGCACCCAGTTCCAGGGAGGGAATGGTAGAACGGGGTATATACCATCCAAGAAGGTTCAGATATTCGGCGCCGCTGGCGATGGAAATCCAATTGCGGATTTCTGAATTACCGGCGTTCAATTTCTCCAGGGGAATTGAACTCAAAGCGTCTGCATCGTGTTCTTTGACCGATCGCAGCATGCCGCAGTCCAATTCTTCATCAATGGTGAAATGGCTCAAGCCGCCGGAACCGAGTATGCGGACCCTTGCGTCCGATTCCCAATTCTCAACCGCATCACGGATAGATCGGCCCAGATTATAGCACTGCTTGGGGCGTGGTTGATTGGGGGGGGAATAGGTGTTCAGCGCGATCGGTACGATGGGAACGATGCTATTGTGCATCAATCGGCGGTGAACAAGTCCAAAAGCATGCCCTTCGCCCCT
>PVBE012493599.1_pt1 | contig 19174 bp, 16 predicted proteins | sample 1631181 | NCBI WGS metagenome assembly PVBE01 (sample SAMN08397723, study PRJNA350692) | Marine metagenome, whole genome shotgun sequencing project. | isolation source: water | place: Pacific Ocean | collected 2012-04 | reverse complement strand
GTGCTGCTGGCCATCATGGCGTCGATGTACGGCGTCTACCACGGCCCCGCCGGCATCAAGACCATCGCCCGTCGGGTACGTGCCTACACCGAGATCCTGGCCGCCGGCCTGGAGGAGATCGGCTGCCAGGTCACCGAAGGGACCCGCTTCGACACCGTCCGGGTCATCCCCCGCAACGACGCGATGGCGGCGGCCCGGGCGAGGGGCATCAACCTCCGCGACTTCGGCGACGGCAGCGTCGGCATCGCCCTGGACGAGAAGACCGACCGGGGCGAGCTGGAGATCCTCTTCGAGGTCTTCGGCGGGGCGCCGTCCATCGACGCGCTGCTGGCGAAGGTCGACCTGGAGTACGCCGGCGATCTGGCGCGGACCTCCGAGTTCATGACGCACCCGGTGTTCCACAGCCACCGCAGCGAGAGCCAGATGCTCCGCTACATCCACTCCCTGGCGTCGCGGGACCTGTCCCTGACCTTCTCGATGATCCCGCTGGGGTCCTGCACGATGAAGCTCAACGGCACCTCCGAGATGGTGCCGGTGACGTGGCCGGAGTTCGCCGGGATCCACCCCTTCGTGCCTGTCGACCAGGCCGAGGGCTACACGCACCTGTTCGAGACGCTGGAGGCGTGGCTGGCGGAGATCACGGGCTTCGCCGCCATCTCGCTGCAACCCAACGCCGGCTCGCAGGGCGAGTACGCGGGCCTGCTCGTCATCCGCGCGTACCACCGCAGCCGCGGCGACCTGGACCGCGATGTCTGCCTCATCCCGCTGAGCGCGCACGGCACGAACCCCGCCTCGGCGGTGATGGCGGGCTTCCGGGTGGTGCCGGTCAAGTGCGACGACGACGGGAACATCGACCTGGACGACCTGGAGGCGCGCTGCATCGAGCACTCCGACAAGCTCGGCGCGCTGATGATCACCTACCCCTCGACCCACGGCGTGTTCGAGGAGTCGGTCCTGCGCGTCAACGAGCTCATCCACGAGCACGGCGGGCAGGTCTACATGGACGGCGCGAACATGAACGCGCAGGTCGGCCTCACCCGCCCCGGCGACATGGGCGCGGACGTCTGCCACCTGAACCTGCACAAGACCTTCTGCATCCCCCACGGCGGCGGTGGTCCCGGCATGGGCCCCATCGGTGTGACGGCGGCGCTGGCCCCGTTCCTGCCGGGGCACCCGGTGGTCGCGATGGGCGGGGAGCAGGCGATCGGCCCGATCTCGGCAGCACCCTGGGGTTCACCGGCGATCCTCCCGATCTCGTGGATCTACATCGGCCTGATGGGCGACGCGGGCCTCAAGAAGGCGACGCAGGCGGCGATCCTGAACGCCAACTACATGGCCCATCAGCTCGAGGGCCACTACGACGTGCTCTACACCGGCCTGAACGGCCGCTGCGCCCATGAGTTCGTGCTCGACTGCCGCGGCTTCAAGGCCGAGGCGGGCATCGGCGTCGACGACATCGCCAAGCGGCTGATGGACTACGGCTTCCACGCCCCGACGATGTCCTGGCCGGTGCCGGGCACGCTGATGGTGGAGCCGACCGAGTCGGAGTCCCGCGCGGAGCTGGACCGCTTCTGCGAGGCGCTGATCGCCATCCGCGACGAGATCCGCGCCATCGCCGCGGGCACCGCGGACGCCGAGGACAACCCGCTCAAGCACGCCCCCCACACCGCCGCGGTGGTCACCGCCGACGAGTGGACCCACGCCTACTCCCGCACCGAGGCGACGTTCCCGCTGCCGTGGGTCAAGGCCCACAAGTTCTGGCCCGCGGTCGGCCGCGTGGACAACGCCTACGGCGACCGGAACCTGATGTGCATGTGCCCGCCCGTGGACGCCTTCACCGAGTAGCGCGTCGGATTCTCAGGGCAGGCACTCCGCCGCCGCGACGTAGTCGACCTGGACGAGCGACCCCGGCTCGAGCGCGGAGTCGTCGTCGAAGCTCAGCAACGTGCCCGCGAGCGTCCACCCGGTGGTCCACGGGACCATGTCGACGGAGACGTTGACCGTAACCGGCACCGGCTCCTCCGCCAGAATGAACGATGACGTCAGGAGTCCCGTCTCGAGCGCCAGGTCCTGGATCGTGGCGCCCCAATCGGGGTCGCTGATCAGGCCGGAGACTCCCCCCGTCAGCTCGGTCGCGGTCAGGTAGCCGCCGCCGGGGTCGGCGTACCCCAGGGAGCTGCTGCAGCCGTACTCGCCCCCGGTGATGTCGTTCATCATCAGGAGGGAGGGGCCGCCGGCCAGGGTCTCGAACTCCGCGACGTAGTCCTCCGCGATGCCGCTCTGCTCCGGCTCGGTCACCGGCACGTTGCCGATCGAACGGAGCGTCACCTCGCGCTCGGCCTCGCAGCCGATGCCGATCCCGGAGAAGTTCAGCGACGCGGGCTCGACCTCGAGGAGTGGAAGGGACAGGGCTGCCTCCCCCGTCTGCGAAGCCGTCGCCTCCGGCAGGAGGCCGGCGCTGGAGGCGACGACCAGGGTCCCAGAGAACGTGCCGGGGTCCTCCGGCTCAAAGCTCACCGTCAGCGGCAGGCTCTCCCCCGGGAGGAGCTCCAGGGGCAGGGCGGGGGCCGAGTCGAGCAGGAGACCGTCGTCGCCCTGGTACGAGAGGCCGTCGATGCGCAACGGCTCGGCGCCCACGCTCGAGACGGTGATGGTGACGGTGTCCGTGTCGCCGACGAGGTGCGAGCCGAACGTGCGCCAGGCGGGCTCCAACAGGATCTCCGCGAGGCTTCCGTTGCCATGGAGCGTCACCGGGACCTCGGCCTCGGCGGGGTCGTTCGACGTGATCAGGAGCACGGCGCTGGACTCGGCGGAGCCGGCCGGGGTGTAGCGGACCGTGACCGGCAGCACGTCCCCCGGCTCGAGCCGCCACGGCAGCGGCTGAGACTCAGCCAGCGTGAACTCGTCCGAACCGGCGATGTCGGCCCCCCGGATCGTCACCCCGAAGGGTCGTCGCCACCCAGGGGATCCCCAACGGCATCGTGAAGACAAGGACCGCGCCCTCGTCGGCGCTGCTGTCGTTGGCCGTGGGCGCGCCGACCCCGAGCTCGGGCCGGCCGTCCCCGTCGAGATCGCCGAGCCACGCGATGCTGGCGCCCAGCTGGGCGCCGGGCGCGCCGCCCGCCAGGGTGCCGGGGGGAACAGCGGAGCGCCGCCGTCGCCCGCGTAGGCCTCGATACGCCCCTCGCCGACATCGTCACCGGACCATCCCGGCGAACCGACGACGAGGTCGAGCAGTCCGTCGCCGTCCACGTCTCCGCCGCCTGCAAGGGCGGCTCCGGCACGCTCCTGGGGAAGGACCCCCGGAATCGTCAGCTGACCGATGGAGCCGACACCGCCGGGCAGGCCAAAGAGCACTTCGACCCGGCCGGTCGGGCCTCCGAGGCCGACCCAGAGGGGGGCCCCGACGGCGAGGTCGGGGACGCCGTCGCCGTTCTGGTCACCGGCGGATGCGAGCGACCAGCCGTAGCCGGACCCGGCCTGCGGGTCGGTCGACTTGAAGACGGGCAGCGGCCCCAGGGTCGAATCCCAGACAAGCACGGTCCCCAGCTCGGGGGCGTCCGGGTGCATCCGCCCCGGCTGGCCGACCGCGAGTTCGGGACGGCCATCTCCATCGGCGTCGGGCAGAGCCGCGATGCTGCGGCCCAGGCCCCCGTGGGGGATGTCACCGACCACTTCGAAGATCGGGTTGGGATCGAGGCCTGTCGCGCTCCCCGCGTAGACGCGAAGGCGTCCGAGGTCGCTTCCGTCGGGCGCGTCCCAGCCGGGGGCGCCGATCGCGAAGTCATCGAAGCCGTCGACGTCGATGTCGCCCACTCCGGCCACCGCGGTGCCTTCGAACGCGTACGGCTGGCCCCCTTCGAGGAGCAGGGCGGGCGTCGTGGAGAAGCCCGCGAAGGTCCCGAGGAACAGCGCGGCGGCGCCTTCGCTGGTGGCGGACGAGTCGTACCCGGGGACCCCGAGCAGGACGTCGGGTCGGCCGTCGCCGTTGACGTCTCCCGCCGATGCGACGGAGACCCCCAGCGAGGAGTCCCCCTGCGCGGCGAAGAGTTCCCAGGAGGGACTCGGGGCGGCGTAGGCGGCCCATCCCACCGAGTCGGCGGGAGGGGGCGTCTCGGCCCCACAGCCGAGAAGGAGAAGAATCCACCACAAACGCAAGGACGGGGTCGGTCGCATGGCGTCCAATCCGACACGTCAGGGCAGTGGTCCCACGTATCTAGTTGCCCTTGACTTAGGGGGCGTTCCCGATCTCCGCCAGAGAAGTTGGGTCTTCAGGACCCGTCTCCGATCCTCGCTGCGCCGCTGTCGTACAGTTCTCTGCGATGGATTACACAGAGATCGGAAACTGCTGGCTCGCCGACACGGTCGGCCGCAAGCCGATCTCTGAGATCCACCTCCGCCTCGACCCCGGGAACCTGCGCACCCAGCCCGCCCGCATCGCGAGCACGGCCGGGTGGGCAGCAGGCTTTGCGGCCAGCGATCTGGAGCCTGAGGACGGACGCCGGCCAGCGCTCCTGGCGGTGGTCCACGCGCTGGTCAGCAACGTCGCGGTGCACGCCACTGATCGGCGGTTCAAGGCGGAACTGAGGGTCACCAACCTGGGATCGCGGATCCGCATCGAGACCACGAACATCTGCGACCTCGCGCAGGCGGAGGCCCTCGCGAAGTGGATGAAGCGGTTGGGTTCGGAGCAGGCCGACGATCTGCTGCGGGGCGAAGAGCGCTCAGCCGCGCAGTCGCCGGAGCATCACCCGCGCAAGGGCCTGGCGGCCCTGCGCCGGGAGCACTGTCGGCACCTGGGAGCGGCCATCGACCGGGGCCCCCGGGAGGGGCTGCACGAGGTCGTCGTGCGGGTCGAGCTGCCGCGGAACTAGAGGCTAGGCCTCGTTCTCGACCAACGAGTTGTAGGCTGCGGAGTCGTGCAGATCCTCGAGCTCATCCGGATCGGAGAACTTGAGCTTCATCATCCAGCCGCCCTCGTAGGGGTCGTCGTTCAGGACCTCGGGTCCGTCGATGAGCTCGGCGTTGATCTCCACCACGGTCGCCGTCAGCGGCGCGTAGATGTCGGAGGTCGCCTTCACGGACTCGATGACGCCGATGACGTCGCCGCGCTCGATCTCGTCGCCGATGTCCGGGAATTCACCCAGGTAGACGATGTCGCCGAGCTGGTCCTGCGCGTGATCGGTGATTCCGATCAGGGCCGTGCCGTCGTCCAGGAAGACCCACTCGTGGTCTTCGGTGTAGCGGAGGTGCTTGGGGATCTTCGCCATCGCTAGTAGGGCCTCTTGTAGAAGGGGGTCTTGCAAACCTCGGCGGTCAGCCGCCGACCTCGAACCTCGATCTCGAACTCCGTGCCAACCTTGGCCCAGGCTCTCGGCAAATAGCAAAGCCCGATGGCTGTGCCAAGCGAGGGGCTCATGGTCCCCGAAGTGACCTCTCCGACGAGCTCCCCGTCGAGGTACACGGGCGCTCCGTGACGGGCGATTCCGCGGTCCTTGACCACGAACCCGACCAGGCCGCGAGGCACCCCGTTTTTCCGCTGCGCGGCGAGGGCGGCGCGACCGATGAAGTCGCCCTTGGCCATCTTCACGGTCCAGCCGAGCTTCGCCTCCCAGGGGCTCGTCGTCTCGTCGATGTCGTTGCCGTACAGCGCCAGCTTCGCTTCGAGGCGGAGCGTGTCCCGGGCGCCCAGCCCCACCGGAACCATCCCGTGGGCCTCCCCCGCGGCGCGGACGGCGCGCCACATCGCCTCGGCGTGGGTAGCCCCGAAGAAGAGCTCGAAGCCGTCTTCGCCGGTGTAGCCGGTGCGGGCGAGGATCGTGTCGATGCCCGCGACCTGCGTCTCCACCAGATCGTTGCGGACCATGCTGGACAGGTCGGCCTCGGTCAGCGGCTGGACCACCTCCTCGGCGAGCCGTCCCTGGACCGCCAACTGCGCGAAGTCGTCGCTGGCGTTGACCAGGGTGCAGTTGTCCCGCGCCTCGTCGTGGTGGCTCGAGAACCACGCCCAGTCCTCGTCCAGGCGGCCGGCGTTGACGCAGACCAGGTACGTCTCCGGGGCGCGCTTGTAGATGAGCAGGTCATCCTGGATGCCGCCGGTCTCGTTGCAGGCGATCGAGTAGTGCGCCTGGCCGTCCTTGAGCGCGGAGACGTCGTTGGTGCCGATGCCGTTGAGGAACGCCTCGGCGCCCGGCCCCTCGACGAGGAACTCGCCCATGTGGCTGACGTCGAACAGGCCGACGCCCTCGCGCACCGCCTTGTGCTCCTTCATCAAGCCGCTGTACTGCACCGGCATCGCCCACCCCGCGAACGGCACGATGCGGCCGCCCTCTTCGCGGTGGATCTCGAGGAGCGGCGTGCTCTTGCAGCCGGTCAGGTCAACGGCCATGCGGCCTCCTAGGGAGCGACCGCGTCACGCGCGGCCTGCAGGGTGTTCGCCATGAGCTGGCTGATCGTCATCGGCCCCACGCCCCCCGGAACCGGGGTGATGGCGGAGGCCCGCTCGGCGGCGGTGTCGTACTCCACGTCGCCCACGAGGCGGCCGTCGTCGAGGCGGTTGATGCCGACGTCGATGACCACGGCCCCCTCCTTGATCCAGGCGCCCTTGACGAAGTGCGGGCGGCCCACCGCCACGACGAGGATGTCGGCCGCGCCGATGACGGCCTTCTTGACGTCTTCGGGGGTGCGGCTGTGCACGATGGTCACCGTCGCGTTGGCCTGCATCAGCAGCAGCGCGGCGGGGAGGCCGACGTTGGGGGAGCGGCCGACGACCACGGCCTGCTTGCCGCTGCAGTCGATGCCCGACTCCTCGATGAGCTTCATCACCCCCTTGGGCGTGCAGGGCACGAAGCAGTGCCGCTTGAGCACGAGCGCGCCGATGCTCTCGGGGTGGAAGCCGTCGACGTCCTTGGCCGGGTCCATCGCGTCGATGATGACCCGGTCGGAGATCTGGTCCGGCAGCGGCAGCTGCACCAGGATCCCGTGCACGGCGGCGTCGTCGTTGAGCTCGTGGACCAACGCCAGGAGCTCGTCCTGGGTGGTGCTCGCGGGCAGCTCGATGTGCTTGGAGATGAAGCCGTTGCGAGCGCACGCCTTCCGCTTGGCCTTCACGTAGACGGCCGAGGCGGGGTCGTCGCCGACGAGCACCGTCGCCAGGCAGGGCGCGAGGCCGTGCTTCGCCGTAAACGCGGCGGTCTCTTCTCGGAGCGAGACGCTCAGGCGCTTCGCGAGGGCCTTGCCGTCGAGGATCATGGGCGGACTCCGATCAGTCGTCCGAGGACGACGATGAGGAGGAGGACAAGGACGAGGACGAGGACGAGCTCGACGTCGATGACTCGGACTTGCTGCTGCTGCTGGAACTGGAGTCCGAGGACGAACTCGCGGTCTTGGCCGCTGGCGACTTGTTGTCCTTGCCGGCGTAGGCGTCGTTGTACCAACCGCCTCCCTTGAGCTGGAACGAAGACAGCGAGATCTTCTTCTCGGTCTCGGCTTCGCACTTCGGGCACGGCGGGTTCGCGGATCCTGCTTTGAGGATCTTCTCGAACTCGTTGCCGCAAGACGGACACGTGTACTCGTAGATGGGCATCCCGCTGGCCGTTTAGTCAGTCCTGCTGCTGGGGTCAAGTCCCCATCGCGGGCGCAGGTGAGATACACCTCCCGCCGTGACCGCACTCCTGCTGGTTGGCCTCGTCCTCGGGGTGGTGCTCGGGCTGCCCGCGACGGCGGTCGCGTTGGGCTTTGTGTCCCGCGCTCTGTGGACCGGCGTGCGCCTCCCGGACCCGCCGCCGGACGCCAAGCCGGACCAACGGCTGAGCTTCGCCCTCCGCCTCGGATTCCGCGAGTGGCTCTCCACGTTGTTGTTGATCGTCGGCTGGCCGCTGGGCCTGGGGAACAGCAAACCGACCATCGACGACTCCAGCGAGCGTCGGCCGCTGCTCCTCATCCCCGGCTACGGCCACACGCGCAGCGCGATGCGCCCCCTGCAGCGCGCCCTCGCGGCCCACAAGATCCACTCGGATCGGTGGACTCCGCCGCTGTTCAGCCCGCCCCGGCAGGCGGCCGCGCGGCTCGTGGAGCGGATGCGCGCGCTGTCGGCGCAGGCGGGCGATCGCCGCGTCGATGTCGTCGCCTTCGGGGGCGGAAGCCTGCTCGTGGGCGAGGCCCTGGCGGCCGACCCGGAGATTCCCGTGGGCCGCCTCATCGGCCTGGGTACGCCCTGGCGAGGCTCGCCGGGAGCCGTCTTCTGGCCGGGCGCGGGCGCTCCGCCGATGCTGCCGGACCGGCCCGACCTGACCTACTGGAACGAGCTGCTGGACACCGTGTTGGGGCGGCCGCTGCCGGCGAACCCCGACCGCACCGACCCCGAGCCGATCGAGGTCCGTCGGGTGTCCATCACGTCGGTGGACGACCTCTGGGTGCCGCCGCCGTTCAACAAGGCCCCGCCGGGGGTGCTGGAGCTCCGCCTCCACGGCCTCGGCCACGTGCACCTGCTCCACAGCAAGGAGGCGCACGAAGCCGTCGTCGCCGCCCTCGCCCCCGACCTCAAGCCGACCGGCTCCCCATGAAGGAGCTCCTGGACAAGCGGGTCGTCTTTGTCGTCGGCAAGGGCGGCGTGGGCAAGTCGGTCATCTCGGCCACGCTGGCGATGCGGGTGGCCAAGGCGGGCATGCGGTCGATCGTCGCGGAGATGAACGGCGCCGAGACGATGGCGGCGCTGTTCGACCACGAGCCGGTTGGCTACGAGACCCACGAGCTCGCCCCCCGGGTGCACGCCATCTCGGTGACGCCGAACCGGGCGACGGAGGAGTACCTGCTGCGCATGCTGCGGTTCCGGCTCCTGTACGAGCTGGTCTTCCGCAACCGCTACATCGAGCCGTTCATGAACGGCGTGCTCGGCCTCAGCGACCTGATCTCCGCGGGCAAGGTGATGGACCTGGAGTGGGAGCGGGTCAACGGCTCGCACGGGCCCAGCGGCAAGGGGCCCCACCAGTGGGATCTGGTGATCGTGGACTCGCCCGCGACGGGGCACGGGCTGTCGCTGCTGCGCTCCCCCAAGGCGATCATGGACCTGACCCGGATCGGGCCGATGCACACCAACGCCAAGCAGATCCAGGAGCTGCTCGCGGACCGCTCCCGCACGTCTGTGCTGCTGGTGACGCTGGCGGAGGAGATGCCGGTCAGCGAGACGCTGGAGCTGGCCGCGGACCTGCGCAAGCACGTCGACATCGACATCGCGGGAGTCGTGGTCAACGGGGTGCCGCCGAAGCTGTTCGCCTCCGAAGAGGCGGCCGCCCAGTTCGACGAAGTGCGGGCCGTCGGGCTCGCCGCCGGAGGTCAGGCCGCGGCCGCGGTGCGGGACGCCGAGCGCTTGCTGCGCGACCGGGCCCGCGCCGAGGAGCACATCAAGCGGCTGCGCGGTGAGCTGGACCTGCCCTTCGCGGAGGTCCCGATGCTCGCCCGCCGGGATCTGGACGCGGAGGCCCTCACGTCCCTCGGCACCCACCTGGAGTGGCTCGCATGAGCACGCCGGCGATCGAGCGCGAACGCCTCACGACCGTCGTCGACGGCCACGAGATCGTGGTCGTGTGCGGCACCGGCGGGGTCGGCAAGACGACCGTGTCGGCGGCGCTGGCGTTGGGCGCGGCGATGGCCGGCCAGCGGGCCCTCGTGATGACAATCGACCCCGCGCGGAGGCTGGCGGATGCCCTCGGGGTCGGCGACTCGATGAACACAGAGACGCCGATCGACGTGGAGGCGCTGCTCGGCGTGGGCCTGCCCGAGGGCGGCTCGCTCAGCGCGATGATGCTGGATGCCAAGCGCACCTGGGACAACGTCGTGGACAAGTTCGCCAAGGACGAGGCGACCCGGCAGCGGATCCTCGGCAACCACTACTACCAACGCGCCTCGCAGAGCCTGAGCGGAAGCCAGGAGTACATGGCGATGGAGCAACTGCTGGATGTGGCCGCCAAGGGCGACTACGACCTGATCGTGCTGGACACCCCGCCGTCGCGAAACGCGCTCGACTTCCTCGAGGCGCCGGGCCGCATGGTGGCGATGTTGGCCGACGGGGCGCTCAAGTGGCTGCGCTCGGACGACGGCTCCCGGTTCAGCGCGGTGCGCGCCGGGAGCATGCTGTTCGGCAAGGGCCGGCAGGCGATGTTCGGCGTCTTCGAGCGCTTCCTCGGCACCGAGGTCATCTCCGGCATCTCCGAGTTCGTCACCGCCATGGGCGGGCTGCTGGAGGGCATGCGCACCCGCGCCGCGGAGGTCAAGACGCTGCTGGAGTCGGACGAGGTCGCCTTCGTGCTGGTCGCCTCCCCCAACCGCATCTCGCTGTCCGAGGCGCTCTTCTTCCACGAGCGGCTGGCCGAGGCGGGCATCCCGTTCGAAGGCTTCGTCATCAACCGGGTGCGGCCGACGTCGGCGGACCTGCTGGACGTGCCGCGCAGCAGCGACGGGATCTTCGAGGCCCGCCCCGACGTTCCCGGCTGGGACGATGCGGTCGAGGCAGTCTGGGGAAACCACCGCCGTCGGGCCCGCTGGGCCGCGGTCGACCGCCACCACATCGACGCCCTGAAGCGCCACGCGGGCGACTCGGTGCCGTACGTGGAGGTGCCGGAGATCGAGGGCGATGTCCACGACCTCGAGGCGCTTCAGCGCCTGCTCGAGTTCCTGCGGAGCTAGCCGACCGGCAGCAGCGGCGACGGCCTTCCGATGGTCGTGACCCACAGCTGGTGGGCCGCACGGGTCGCGCCCACGTGCAGGATGCGGCGGGCCGCCGAGGTGTCCGGGTAGGCCGCGGCGCTGACGTCCAGCAGCACCACGTAGTCGAACTCCAGCCCCTTGGCCTGGGTCACGTCCGTGACCTCGACGCCGGCGGTGAAGCTGAACTCCTGGTTGCGGATGTACTTGAGGCGCTCGACGCCGGCCCGCTCGAGGCCGTCGTGGTACATCAGCGCGGTCGCCGGATCCCGGGCCAGCAGGGCCACGTTGGCGTACGGCTCCTTCTCCGCCAGCTCGCGCAGCGACTCCGCCAGGAACGCCAGGCACTCGCCGTCGTCCTCGAAGGGGAGGATCTCGACAGGCACACCGCCGCGCGCCACTTCGACGCTCTCGTCCTCCGCCAGGTTGCCCAGCACGTGGCGGGCGAACTGGATGATCGGGTGCGTGGAGCGGTAGGCGATCTTCAGGGTGTTCACCGAGGTGCCCTTCACGCCGAGGTGGCCGAAGAACTCCTCCCAGTTGGTGAAGCCAGCCTCCTGGAGCACGTGCTGCTGCGTATCACCGGCCAGCGTCATGGAGCGACGCTCGTCGGTGCAGTCCATCAGCACGCGGACCTCCAGCGGGGACAGGTCCTGGACCTCGTCCACCACCAGGTGCGAGTAGCGCAGCGGACGGCCGTTGCGGCCGCGGGCGGGGAGCGCACCGACGCGCAGCTGGTACAGCCGCAGCAACATCGGGTCGTCCTCGGCGTCCAGGAACGCCTCCTCGTGGATCTCATCGGCGGCGTCGGGCTCGTCCAGCTCCGGGTCGGGGCTGGGGTCGAGGTGCTCGTCGACCAGGTCCATCTGGCGGATGGTCCAGCCGGTGATGCGGTCGAGCTCGGCGTCCGAGAAGGCGCCGGGGGCCCACTTCTTGACGCCCTTCTTGAGCAGCGTGAGTTCCGTGATGACGTACATCCAGTCCTCGACCGCCTGGCGCGCGGTCTGCTTGCCGGGGGTCTTCTTCACGTACGCCTCGAGGATGCGGAGCATCACCGGATGCAGCTTGAAGCGGGTCACGATGGCGGGCGTGTCGTCGGCCTGCTCGCTGGGCAGGAACGGGAACAACCGCTTGCGGATGCCGCCGGCCCAGTACCCGTAGGTGCGGACAGGGGTGCCGTGCACGCCCAGGTCGGGGAGGACCTTGGAGATGAAGCGGCGCAGGGCGTCGCCCCAGACCACGACCATCATGCGGTCGGGGCGGAACCGGCGGCGGTCCTGGAAGTTCAGGTAGGCGAGCCGGTGCAGCGCGACGGTCGTCTTGCCGGAGCCGGCGACGCCGCGGATGACGACGAGCTCGGCGTCGTCGGCGGAGATGAGCTCCCACTGCTCCTTGTCGATGAGCGCGGAGATCTCCGGGAGGTGCTTGTCGACCCGGTAGGCGTCGCCGGAGCCCAGCTGCGTGCCCCCACCGTGGTGGTCGTCGTCATGCTGGATCCAGTGCGCCGCCCCTTCGCCGCCGCGCAGCTTGGGGAGGGCGTCGGCCATCTGCTTCCAGCCCTCGCCCTGACGCACGAACACTCCCTGAGGGGCCTGGACGCGCATCATCGCGCCCTCGCGGATGCCGACGGTACGGCGCACGAGCACCTCACCGCTGACCTCGCGGTCGCCGAAGTCCTCGTCGTACTCGTCGCCCTCGGCGTTCTTGTAGAAGATCCGGCTGACGGGGGCATGGCGCCAGTCGACGATGCGCAGCCCATGGTCCAGGCGCGTGGCCTTGCCCAGGTACACGTCGCGGACCTTCTTGCCCTCTTGCAGCCGCATGTGGCCGAAGTACGGCTTGGAGGGGTCGACCGCGTTCTTGCCCAGGCTCCGGCCCTGCGCATCCAGCAGGTGACCGAGCCGCTCGTACTGCATCAGCAGACTGGGGCGTTCGTCGTGGTTGGCCTCGCGGATCTGTTCACGCAGCGACTCCATCTCGTAGCGGATGGCGTCGGCGTCAATCTCAGCCTCGGGGGGCTTGTTCTTGAGGCGCAGCTGGATGTCCGCAAGCGCGGATTCCTCTTCACGAACGATCGAATGCACTTCGTTCTCCTTCTCGGTCATGAGGCGGAGCAAAGTGCACTAGGCGCTTTCGTCAAGCAAGAGGTTTTGTGGACGAGTTCAGTACTCGTTGTTCCAGGAGGTCATCGTCGCCTTGCTCGCGCGGTTCGCCTCGTAGGTTGAGTAGTTGCCGTCGCCATCGACGTCGCAGTACGAATTGATCATGAAATCGTGGATGGACGAGTTCGACGGATCGTTCAGCGCGATGATCTCGTATTGGCATCGCGTCATGCCATCGGGGAGCCAACCCAACGTGGAGAACTGCTGGTAGCAGTCCCAGCTGGAGTCCCAGGCGACGGCTTCGCGACCGGGGACGAACGGCGGGCACGCGGTCACGCTGGTGAACGCATCCCACTCCGCGTGATACGCCTTCTCCGCCGTGCGCATGCCGTCGACGTTGGAGGGCGCCTCGGCTCGCTTGGCACGCAGCTGCATCACGATGAAGTTGGGGATGGCGATCGCGCTGAGGATCCCGACGACCGGGACGCTGCCGCAGCACATCAGGGCCACGACGACGCCGATGATCACGGCGGTGTTGTTGTTGGAAGCCTGATCGTTCATGCGCCGACCTTACCGGCAACCCAGAAATAGAGGAACACGACCCCCACGAGGCCGCCCAGGAGCGCCAGCGGAAAACAGGCGAGGAAGCCGCCGTAGGCGGTCAGCAGGCACCCGCTGGCAGCGACCTTGGCGGACTCGTCGACGGTCTCGGGGTCGAGCCCGGGGAGGTTGATCTCGCTCACAGGAACTCCGCGATCGCTTCGGCGAGGGCCTCGGGCACGTCGTGGTGGAGCATGTGCGAGGCATCGGGGAAGTGCATGTGGCGGTGGTCCGCCAGGAGCGCGCGACGGTCCGGCAGATCGGGCCAGCGGTACCAGGTGTAGCCGGCGTCCACGGTCAGCACGGGGCACGCGATCGCCTTGAGGAAGGGCCGCCAGACCTCCGGCCGGTAGACCATCGGCGTGCGCGTCCGGTGCATCGCGTCGTGCAGCCACTCGAAGCCGCCGTCGTCGGTCTCCCGCACGAGCCATTCGACCAGTTCCAGGGCCCGCTCCTCCGAGAGGTACTGGTCCTTCGCCGTCAGCCGCCGGGCGGCCTCCGCTTTGCTGTCGAACCGCTTGATGGGGCGGAACCCGGCGCGCACGGCGCGGACCTCGTCGACCCAGCGCTTCATCCGGGCGGGACCGTCGTTCAGATCCTCGGCCGGGGGCCCAAGCCCCTCCAAGAGCACGAGGCGGTCGACCTCGTCGGGCCACGTGCCGGTGAACAGGGTGGAGATCCCTCCGCCCATCGAATGGCCGACGAGCACGAACCGATCACGGACGAGCTCGTCCACCAGGTCGCGGAGGGCTCGAACGTAGTCGACGAAGTGGTAGTAGCCGGACTCGGCGGCGCGCTCGGTTCCGCCGTGGCCGCGCATGTCCGGGGCGACGCAGTGGAGACCCTCGGGGAGGGCCCGCGCGAGGGCGTCGAAGGAACCGCCGGCGTCCAGGAAACCGTGGACGAACAACACCGTGGTGGTGCCGCCGCCGTCCCACTCCACCACGCGGTGGTCGAGGCCGGCAGCGCGCACGGTGCGCGTGGTGGGGGCGACGTCAGGCAAGCAGGGACTGTACATTCCGGGCATGGCGAACGGACGCGTGCTCGTGATTCACACCGGCGGAACCATCGGCATGAAGCCGGGGCCCGACGGCTATGAGCCCGTGGACGGCTGGCTTCCCGAGCGGGCGGCGAAGATCCGCGCGCTCCACGATCCCGACCAGCCGCTCCTGACGACCCCGCCGTCGCGGTTCGGGCGGCGGGTCTCGTGGGAGATCCAGGAGCTTCGGCCACTGCTGGACAGCGCCGAGGTGGGGCGCGAGCACTGGGTCCGCATGGCCGAGGCGATCGCGGCCCGCTACGACGAGTTCGACGGGTTCGTCGTGGTCCACGGGACCGACACGATGGCCTACACCGCCGCGGCGCTGTCGTTCATGCTCGAGGGGCTGGGCAAGTCGGTCCTGCTCACCGGATCCCAGCTTCCGTTGGCGAACACGCGCAACGACGCCGTCGAGAACCTGCAGGGCGCGATCATGCTCGCGGGGCTCTATGAGATCCCCGAGGTGGGGATCTTCTTCGCCGACAAGCTGATGCGGGGGAACCGCACGAGCAAGGTGGACGCCTCGGGGCTGGACGCGTTCCGGTCGGGCAGCTTCCCGCTGCTGGTGCGGGTCGGCACGGACGTGGACGTGCGCTGGGACCTGGTCCAGAAGCCGTCCGGCGATCCGCTGAACATCGTGCCCATCACCTCGGAGCGCGTGGCCGCGTTGCGGCTGTTCCCGTCGATCTCGTGGGAGACGTTGGAGCGGTTCCTGGAGCCGCCGCTGCAGGGGCTCGTGCTCGAGACGTACGGCGCCGGCAACGCCCCCAGCAGCCGCGACCGCTTCCTCGATGTGCTCGGGGCGGCGTCGGCGCGGGGCGTGGTCGTGGTCAGCGTCAGCCAGTGCCAGACCGGACACGTCACCGCCGAGTACGCCGCCGGTCGCGCGCTGCTGGGTGCGGGCGTGGTCCCCGGGGCAGACATGACCCCCGAAGCAGCGCTGACGAAGCTTCAGTGGCTGCTCAGCCAGGATCTCGAGCCGGACGAGGTCCGGGCGCGCATGCAGGTGTCGCTCCGCGGCGAGCTCACGATCCCCGCGACGACCCCCAGGTTCACCTGGCGCGACTGATCAGGGGAGCGTGCCGCCGATCCCGATGACGAACCCGTCGGGGCCGCCGACCGCCCACGGAGCCACCCGGGGCGCCAGCGCCGTCTGCGCCTCCTCGTCGTCGATCGCGGGCGGCTTCGGCCGCGGGAGAATCGCGAGCACCACCCCGGTGACCGCGACCGCCGCGCCCGCCACCGTGAGGCCGAGGCCGAGGCGGTTCTGGAGCACCAGGGCTTCGTAGTCCTCCTTCGGCATCATCGCCGCGCCATCTGCGCCGGGTACCCCCGCGCCGTAGGAGCCGAAGTGCAGCGCCGCTCCGACGCCGGTCAGCGCGCCGCCCGCACCCGCGAGGATGATCCCGGGGAGCTGCGTCACCGGAGGCTCTTCCTTGGCCCCCAGGGCCGTCGTACGGCGGTCGAAGCCGGTGCCGTTCCAGACCCACGCCTGCTCGGCCGTGAGCACGACCATCTGGCCCTGCCACCCCTCGGTGTCCGCCCGCTCCTGAAGCCACGCCCCGTAGGCGGCGGCGCCTTCCATCAGGCCGGCGATGACCTTCGCGGCGGTCGAGATGACGACCTGCCCCTCGCCCCGCTCCGACTCCGGTGCCACCGTCACCCAGAGCAGGTCCTTGCCGGCGCGCACGAGGTGACCGCCGGGCTGGACCGTGGCGGTTCGCCCCTGCTCTTGCGTTCCGCCGTCAAGGAGCAGGTCCCCGACCTCGACCCGCAGTGACGCCGGCTCCCCGTCCAGGAGCGCCTGGAGCGACTCCAGGTACAGCGTCTTGGCGGCCGGCGAGAAGGCGGGGTTCCAGGGGCGCGACGCGTCGATGGCGGCGGCCTGGGCGAACGCCTTGCGCGCGTCTTCGACCCGACCCTCCTCGAAGTGGGCGTACCCGCTCATGAAGAAGAGGTCGTACAGGTTCTCCGTGGAGGCCCCATCGGCGTTGCAGGGGAGGCCGTCGATCGCCTTGCGCAGCCGCAGAATGGCGCTCGTGTAGGCCATCTCCGAGATGTCCTCGTTGGCCATGACGGCGACGCCGCCGATGGGCTTGCCGCCCGCCGGGGGATCGGTGCAGCGCTTGGTCTCGGCGCCGAAGACCACCGTCTCGGACTCGGCCCCGCCGAGCTGCTCGGCGAGGGAGCCGGCGATCATGAACGCACGGGTACCGGGCGCCTGTTCGGCGGCGGCCGCAGCGGTGACGGCGTCCAGATCGGGGCCGTAGGTGACCACTGGGACGGCCTGCGCGTGAGCCAGGGCCGGCGTCAGCGTCAGGGCGAGGAGGGGGGCGGCGAGGCGGAGGAGGCGGTTCACGGCGTCACCCCGCAGACGTAGGCGAAAGAGTCGGTGCAGTCGTTGGTGCTCCACAGGCCCGTGCCGGGAAGCCGGACGGCACCGCAGTCCCCGGTGTCGATGGCGGGTTGGCCGGGCGCCCATTGTTCGTATTCGATGGGTACGCCCTCGACCCACTCCAGCGTCCCGAGGCCGTCGGGGTCGTGGAGGCCGATCCAGGCGGTGTCGAAGCCGCCCGCGGCGAGCGCCGAGCTGACGACGGCGTGAGAGCGCGCGTCGGTGAGGGCTGCCTGCGAGTAGCCCATCGACTCGCAGTCCAGCAGGGCATCGGCCCACGCGGTGGGCGCCTCGTCGCACAGGAGGTAGCTGGCGCCCGTGTCGGGGTCCAGGACCTAGTCGCACTCACACGGCACGGTGACGTCGTTGTCGAGGGCGCCGTCGCAGTCTTCGTCGACGCCGTCGCAGGACTCGGGGGCCAACGGGAGGATGTCGGGATCGGCGTCGTCGCAGTCCCCGTCGCAGATCATCGAGCCGTCCTCATCGACGTCGACCTCGTCGTCGCCGGGCAGCTGCGTGCAGTCGTTGTCGAGGCCGTCGCAGATCTCGACGTTGCCGGGGAACCGACGGGGATCGGCGTCGGCGCAATCGTCAGCGGCAAGGGAGCCGTCGGCGTCGGCGTCGGCGGTGTCGGCGCCTTCGGACGGGAGGTCGGGGTCGTCGAACACGTAGAGGCTGTCGGCGTCGTCGAGGAGGTAGCCGGGGAGCACGCACACGCAGGCCAGAAGCAGCGTGGGGATTGAGCATTGGGCAGGGTCTGACCCCACACGGTTTCGCTGGCGGCGGCGGCGGCGGACGGCGAGGGGGCCGCCGAGGAGGAGGAGGAGCCAGGCGGCGGAGGTGTCGGAGGTGGCGTCGCAGCCCTGGCCCGACGCGATGGTGAGGGCGGTGGCGGGGGCCCAGTCCGAGGCGGCGCCGAAGGCATCGACGGCGCGCACGCTCCAGTAGTAGTCGCCGGCGATGGGCACGATGACCGTGGCGGCAGGTTCGTCCTGGGCGAGGGCGCTGGCGGAGGGTGTGCGAGCGAGCTCGCGGTCGGTCGTCACGATGAAGTCGTAGGTGATCGCGTCGCCCTCGGGATCGGTCGAGGACGACGCCTCCAGGGCCAGCGGCGAGCCGAGCGCGTCCCCCGCCGCGGGCGAGACGGTGGCGGGCACCGTCGGGGCGTCGTTGGGGCCCGCCACAACGAAGCAGATGTCGTCGAAGTCCGACGTTCCCCCGGCCTCGTCCCGGGCGAACACCCGGGCGTACCAGGTCATGTGCTCGGTCAGCACGACGTCCTCGTCCCAGAGGTGCAGCGAGACCTCGTCCGCGCCCTCGGCGTCCACCTCGAAGGTGATCTCGTCGGGGCCGCCGAAGCCGTCGACGTGGTCCAGGACGAAGACGTACACCAGCACGCCGCCCTCGGGATCCGTGCCGGTCGAGGCCCGCAGTGTCGGCGACTGGGACTCCAGGATGACTCCGTCCTCCGGGCTGAGGAACGTCGGTCCGGTCGGGTCCTCCGCCGCGACGTCCACGTCGAACGAGGCGGGCTCACTCCACGGGCCCTGCACGAAGGCGTCGGCCGCGGCCGCCCGCCACCACACGGTGGCGTTGTCGGGGAGGTCGTCGTCGGGCACGGCGGCCGTCGTGCCGCTTCCTTCGGCCACGTTGCCGACGGACGCGACCAGCTGCTGGGTCAACTCGGCGTCGGCGAAGATCTCGAAGCTGTAGGTCAGGGCGTCGCCGACGGGCGAGGTGGCGTTCTCCACCTCCAGCTCGGGGGTGCGGCTGTCGACCGTCTCGTCCATCGGGCCGAGCGCGACGGGGGCGTCGGGGCCTTCGTAGGCGCAGGGATCGGTGGAGTCGACGCCGCCGTTGTACTCGTCGATGCCGTCGCGTCCGTCCTGGTCGGAGTCGGCGTCCGCGTCCGCCACGAGCAGGTCGTGGCAGGTCTGGAGCGTCTCCCAGGTGTCGGGGAGCGTGTCGTCGTCCTCGTCCGAGCAGTTCGGTTCGCCGTCGCAGTCGCTGTCGTCGAAGCCGTCGGTGGCCACGCCGTCGCAGTTGTCGTCGATGTCGTCGCAGACCTCGGGGGCGCCGGTGTAGATGGCGGGATCGTTGTCGTTGCAGTCGGTGACGTCGGGGTCGGCGTCGTTGTCGTCGTCCGGGTCCGTGCAGTCGGGATCCAGGTCGCCGTCGAAGTCGTTGAACTCGTCCACCAGGCTACCGTCGCAGTCGCTGTCGATCGCGTCGCAGATCTCGGTCTGGCCGGTGAAGATCGTGGCGTCCAGGTCCGCGCAGTCGGTGGCGTCGGGTTCGGCGTCGTTGTCGTCGTCCAAATCGACGCAGTCGGGCGTC
>PVBE010396692.1_pt1 | contig 19174 bp, 16 predicted proteins | sample 1631181 | NCBI WGS metagenome assembly PVBE01 (sample SAMN08397723, study PRJNA350692) | Marine metagenome, whole genome shotgun sequencing project. | isolation source: water | place: Pacific Ocean | collected 2012-04 | reverse complement strand
CCACTGCATCATGCGGCTACTGTGGTATTTCGCAACATAGGTATTGATACCGGCATCAATAGCACCTGCGCCCAATCCGCTAATCGCCGCAAACATCACGAAAATCCACCAGTTGCTTGTACTTGCGTAAACAAACAAACTTCCCGCCGTGGCTGCGCAACTCAGGCTCAACAGCCTCCCGATTCCTAAACGGCGCATCAGCACACCACTCGTGAAACTGGAAAGCATGTAACCGCCTGTCCCGCAGATGAGGATGATGCCCAGGGCATCGACAGGTAAATCAAAATAGTCGCGAATTCCTGGCCACGCTACGCCCAACAAACCATCAGGCAAACCTAATGAGATGAAGGCAATAAACGAAACAATAATTAATCCCATAGATTTGAGTGTTATTTTGTAAGTCTGTTAGGACTATGAATTTCCACTATGAATAAAAAAAGGAAGATTTATATTGGAATGAGACAGAATTAGAGATGCTAATACTTTCTAACAGCTAAAATATTTTTTCGTTTTTGGCAATATCTTAGTGTAATACTAGTTTGCATCCAGAGGGTCTTTATTAACAAATTCGATTGTATTTTTCAGTTGAAATCTAAAACAATTACAGAGGAACTTCAATCTAAAAGGCTGGATTAGTTTTAAAAACGGGTATTCTCGGGAACTGTGTGTTTGCAAGTTTTTCTAAGAACATCAAACAATTAACCTACGCAGGGTGTCAGTCTGAAATTCCTCTAAACTCATCTCGATTCCGTACGAATCGGAAGTTTTGCTACCAATCTGCTACCAAATATTCGACGATGTTCTGGGTTGGTTGTCAAGGTGTATTTTAGTTAGGGTATCTGACTGGTGCGACGTCTGGAGGTTGCCTGACTGTGAAGAAATAGTGGCGCAGGAGATGATGGTTTTTCCAGTAACGTGCTATTATTGTAGGGATGTATTACCGATTTTTCTCAATCTGCGTTGAATTACAGTTAAGTGGTTTCGAATGTTATCGTGTTCAAAGTAAGCATCCTGTAAATGACGATTTGCATTTGCCGAAAATGCTTTACGAGCGTGTAACACACGATGTCCCGCCACGAGTAAAATTTGTCCTCCTTCCAACCGAAAAATTGCTTTTGCCTGATCACTGGTAATACGGGTTGAAAACTCATGGTATGCTCGATAGAACTCTGTGAGTCCGGTTCGTGCCAGATTCATTGGTTGCATAGTTTGATTGGAATAACGCACTCCAGCAATCTGTCCGCCTGTATCCAATTGAATGATAGGTTGAGTGGCAAAAGTTTCGTTGTTGGCATCAAAAATCCTAAATGGAACAGGAGTACAGCATAGACGATCAAACCAGTTTGGATGATCGTTACGGAATTGGGTTGCGACAGCAAATCCATCCACAATAATCGACTCTCCATGTTCCGTCTCATTGACAAGCATGTGCAGAGCTTGAGCACTGGGAGGCCATGAATAACTAGACAAATCGGTATGCGGGGGCAGTTCTAAGTTCGTACTGGCAACATTGTAACCTGTGGAATCGACCACAACATTATGAATTCTTCCAAAAACCGTTTCCCGTAACGGCCCAACCTTGGAGTAAGATACTCCAAACTTTCTGTTGTTGGAGCATTGGTCAGTAAAATAGCACCAGTGATCAAAAAATCTTCTATCGCATCGACAGCAATGCTATCGTTATGTTTAAACTTTCCGTAGTCAAATTGCTGAGGACGAAACTCACTGCTCCAAAGCCGCAGATGAGTTGTTTGGGGAATCGTTAAAGTGCGAATAACTGACCCTTCATAAACTGACCGGTGTCCGTCAGGCCAAAGAAGATGCAGTTCATCTTCAATCAGATCGACAGTTTCTGGCATCAAGTTAACATCAACTTGGGCCAATTGAAACAACTTCTCTGTTGTTTGAGTGTTTCGACACACATCGCAAGCACAATTATCTCGCAACCACAAATTCGGAAGCAGGGTAGTCTCTCCGTTTTTCCAAGTGATTTCAACCGATTCATCTTTATTGATCATGATTCTTAGTCCAAAATATTGGTATCAGTGGCGCACCAGATAGGACTTGAACCTATAACCTACTGATTAGAAGTCTGATGTATTGGGTAAACAGGGATATACTGCAACAAATAAGGATAACAATATCAGCATGATGAGCGTTACTAAATATTGCAGATTCTCCCCTAATATGGCCTGTTTTTGTAAGCTAATGGCACAAAATTGGCACAAAAATTTTGCCCTCGTGCGTGGGTGTAGTGGTTTTTTCTTGCGGGCAACACCACAAAATTAAGTTTGACACATAGTTTCATACTTTGATGTCTACTGACTTTCCTATTTTTGCCGAATGATATGCTGCTTCCAAAACTCGAATAGCCCATAGACCATCTTTTCCACCAGGAGATGGCTCTTGGTTTTTCCGGATACAATCTACAAAATGGTTCATCTGGGCTTGAAATGCCGACAAGTCCTCTTGTTGTTTACGTGGGGGTATTTGGGGCTGGATAAAACTCCATTCCCCCTCTATGTACATGCGAAGTTCCGAAGGCACTGCCCTTGCGTACCCTTTGGAACCAAAGATCTGTGTAAAACCTTGTTTCTCGTCGGCAAAAAGATTGTACCAACCTGCCTCGATAAGTGCTGTTATCCCTCCATCAAATTCAAGCATCAACGTTGCAGAATCTTCAACCTCAATGTCTTTAAAATATGTTCCTATATTGGCAAATACTTTCGTTGGACGGGCGTCCCCCAGAACAAATCGTAGGGTGTCGAATGAGTGAATTCCCATATCGGTCATAGCACCACCACCCGCCAAAGTTCGGTCGACAAACCAGCTTTTGGTCGAGGGATCCTCTCCAAAAACATCGTAGATCAAAACTTCGTGTGACTTTGCTTTGAAAATTTTGCCCAACTTACCACTGGCAACCTGATTACGTAACCAGATTATTTCTCGATCAAAACGCCACATATGGGCAATCATCAATTTACAACCTGCTTGATTTGCGGCCTTAATCATCTGCTCACCCTCCGATACAGACATGGCCATAGGTTTTTCACACAAAACATGTTTACCCGCCTCAAGCATCTGGATTGTCACCGGGGCATGAAGGTAATTAGGTAAGGCATTAACTACAGCATCGATATTGGGATCAGCTGCCATCTCGGCAAAGTCAGTAAATGTTTTGGGTATATTGAAATCTGCTGCTAGACGATTTAATGATTCAGGACGCAAGTTCCCGACGGCAACTATCTCTACGTGAGGATGGTTTTGCAGGGTAATAATATGAGAATCGCGAATGATGATGCCAGTGCCCAAAATGCCTATTCTAAGTTTTTTCATTACTTTCTCCTTTAAAAGTGAATTTCTGGAAAATTAATAAGTTCGTCTAGATTGTCAAATATTTTCCTGAATGCTTCAACGTAGACCTCCTGGGTTTCGAGATTCTGAATGCATATGTGATGAAGTTCAGTATTAACTATTAGAGAGGTCTCCAGCATATATACCGCTTCAGGGTAATCCTTTTTGCGATACCTTAAATTACTCTTGGATAAATCTTTTGTCTGAAAAATTGGGAAAGCAGGCATAATCTCTGTGTGCCATAGTGACGCCTGAACGCCTTCGGCACGCAGTGAGAGCAGAAGTTTATCACGAAAATTGTCTGGAGGGAGTTCCAGATTTAATTTGTCAGGATCGAACCGAAGTCGGTACTTGTTGTAGACGTGTGTGCGGTCTGGCGGAATGTTTGGTGGCAAAAGGCCTTTTATTTTCCCAAGCTCTTGATTCAGGTATGCGGCGTTTCTCTGTGCAATTTCCGTATACTCATCAAGACGTTTCAATTGGCTTCGCACAAAAGCCGCCGGCATTTCGTGAGTCCGATAATTGTATCCGACTGTGTCGCAGGCATATGAACGGATGTACTCTGGGGCATCGGTGACGATTTCACCATATTGACGCATGCTCTTTGCTTTATGGTATATTTTTTCGTTATCCGTGACTAAAAGCCCGCCCTCACCTCCGGATAAGTTCTTGGTGGCGTTTAGGCTGAAGGCTCCAACCTGTCCGATAGTGCCTACATGTTTTTCTTTGTAACGGGCGCCATGTGCTTGACAAGCATCTTCCAGCACCATAAGGTTGTGTTTGTCTGCGATTGACATGATTTCATCCATATCCGCAGGAAGTCCGTGGATGTGAACAGGAATTATCGCACGTGTTTGCTCGGTGATTTTCGATTCAATTTGGTTGGTGTTTAGATTGAAAGTGGATGGGTCAATATCGATAAACACAGGAAAAGCACCTTGATATAAAATGGGCTGATAGGTTCCTGAAAACGAATAGGCTGTTGTGATAACTTCATCACCAGGCTCGAGTCCCAAGGCAAACAAACCTCCATGGATTGCAGCTGTGCCGGAATTAAATGCTAATGCGTATTTGCATCCCACGTATTCCGACCAGTCTCTTTCTAACCCGGTGATTTCTGGAGAATGCGCACCATGGATGATGCCCCGTTCAAGAACGGATGTGACCGCTATTTTGTCTTCCTCGCGGATATCGGGCCACTTCATTAATTTTAAGTTATCCGGTACAGCCCTTGACCCACCATGGATAGCTAAACGTCCTTTCTTCGGCATAACTTCCTATTCTGATAATAATACAAAGACGGGATATATTTTGTTTTTCAATATCCTTTGAGAGGCACCCCTAAAGGAGGTGGTGAATTAAAAAACCATTACAGATGTTTTTTTGCGATACGCAGGAACTCCTCAGCACGTTGCTCCACGACATCTAGTTCATCGTTCATGGTGACCCCAAAAGATGCCCCGATGCCGGGATCGGCAACTCCGATGCTTATGTTGATTGTGCGGTTAAGCAGTGAATCGGTCTGAGGCAACATTCCCTTTCTGTATTCCATGTGGCCTCCTTTTTCAGTGTAGTACGGGCATGTAAATGGGCACTTCTCTGGAGTTATGGTGCTTTGTTCGAGGATGTTTTCCATGTTGTTATAGACGTGCCAACCAGCAGCAGACAATGGTTTTCCACCTAGTTCTTCGGCAACTCTTTTTGCTACATCTGGAGTTGGTAAAAGTATGGTCAGAATGGTGCAGATCTCTCCGTCAGGATCCGGAAGTACGCGGAATTCTATGTCTTGCAGGTCAGCGATCATATTTTTGAAACGAGTCTTGTTATCGCGGAGATGATTCAGTATGTGTGGCAGCTTCTTTATCTGTCCAAGCAGGGCGGCACCTTGCAGCTCTGTCATGCGGAAGCTTAGTCCGATAAATGGCCGGTTGCCCACCTCAACTCCTGTCCGATTCGGTGAGTGTCCCTGGTCGTGGAAAGCGAAAGAACGTTTATAATAGTTTTCATTGCTGGTGATAACCATTCCACCATCACCAGCAGTTATTGTCTTATAGACGTTAAAGCTGAATATAGCGATATCACCAATGGAACCTATAGGCTGTCCCTTGTATGAAGCACCAAAGGCCTGAGCACAGTCCTCTACGAGAATTAGCCCATGGTTATCAGCGATGGATCGTAGTTCGTCGAGACGAGCCGGGTTACCCATCATATGTACTGCAATTATCGCCTTAGTCCGTGGGGTGATCTTGGCCTCCACGTCCGCTGGGTCCAGGTTGAATGTTTGATCCACTTCGGCAAGCACCGGGATTGCACGGCTGTAGACGATGGAAGAGATGCTGGCTATGTATGTGTATCCGGGTACGATGACTTCGTCGCCAGGCCCGACACCCACCGCGCCCAAGGCAACCAACAGCGCGGTTGTACCTGAATTAACAGCAACACCGTAGGGCACATTGGAAAGTTCGCAAACTGCCTTTTCAAACTTGATAACTTTCTGCTTGAAATTAGGATCTTTGACTTCTCCGTATCGGTAGAGCCACTGTGATTTCAAAACATCCATTACTTCCTCAATCTCTTCTTTACCTATGATTTCCATTCCTGGTCCTGGCATGTTCTACTCCTTTTCTAATTTATTTTGTTTGGTGGTTAAATCTATTTTTTGGACCCTTTGCTTGGTAGAAAAAAATACATCGCAAAGAGTATGGAGATTGCTCCTAGCATGAGAAGTGTTAAAAGAGCGTTCACCTTTGGCGTGACGCCGAATTTTACCTGTGAAAAGATATACATTGGTAAAGTAGATTCTGGTCCAATTGTAAATAATGTAATCACGAATTCATCCAATGAAAGGGTAAAGGCAAATAGCGCTCCTGCAATGACACCTGGAAGGATAATAGGCAACGTAACCAGTCGGAAAATTTGCATGGGACTAGCACCCAGGTCTGCCGCAGCCCACTCTAAAGTGTGATCGAAATCGAGTAACCTGGCTGTTACTACCAGAATGACAAATGGTGTTGTTAGGATCACGTGTCCAATCATTACAGTCCACAGCGACAAACTAATACCCAGTGCTGAGGAAAAAAAGATTAGCAAGCCGACTCCTATTAACAAACTTGGCAACATCATAGGCAAAATGAACACTATTCTAAGTGTTTCCTTGATCTTGAACTGGCTTCTAACCAACGGAAAGGCCGCAGCGGTGCCTATAGCCGTAGAGAGAAAAGCCACTGAGGTCGCGACTGACAGGCTGTTCTTAAAGGCATCGATCACCAGATAGTCTTGGAACAGGTCTCTGTACCAGTGGAGTGTGAAACCAGTGAAAGGTAGATTTCCGGTCTTTGACTGGTTGAAGGAGAAGGTTGCCATCAGAATCACTGGGGCATATAGAAACAAGTATCCGAAGACACCATAGGTGATGAATCCGATGCGTATTCTTTTCCGTAGCCCCAGTTTTATCATGATGTTTATTACGTTTATTCAAATACGAATGTACTTTCGAAACAAGAACAAGAAAACGATGATGAAAGCCGCTATACCCAGGGAAACGGCAGCACCCTGAGGCATCTGGAAGCCGCGGAACAGGTTAACAATCATGACCGCAATCATCGTTCCACTGGCCCCTCCGACAAGTTTTGGGGCGATATACTCACCTAGCATTGGAATAAAAACAAAAATGAAAGCTGCGAAAATACCTTGCTTGGTCTGTGGCAAGGTAATCTCTACGAATGCTCGAAATGGTTTTGCCCCAAGGTCCATCGCAGCATTTACCTGCGAGAAATCAAACTTTTCTAGGGTAGCGTAAATGGTGATGACAACGAATGGCAAGTACAGGTACAAGAATACGACAAAGACACTAAAATTATTGTATAATAAGAATTCTAGCGGTTTGTCCACAATGCCCAATGACATGAGCATCTGATTGATCAATCCTTTCCTTCCTAAAATACCCAACCATGCGTATACACGTATTAGATAACTAGTCCAGAATGGGATGACAACCATTATCAGTAACGGCATTTGCAGGGACTTTTTGACATGCCGTACCAGGAAATATGCGAAGGGATACCCAACTAACAGAGAGATCGTTGTAACTCCCAGTGAAATAGCAAACGTTTTGGCGATAACCCTGGTATAAGCTGTCCACCCTAAAAACAACTCGTAGTTTTTCAGTGTCCATTTGGGCACTACGTTAAACCCCTCGCTCTGCCAGAAACTGTACAAAACCATAAGGGCAAGAGGTATGAGAAAGAATCCAATCAGAACTACGCCGATTGGAACAAAACCCAGAAGGATTGCATTAGACTGGGTTGTTTCTGCCTTGTATGAAAGGGTTTTATCGCTCAATTCAGTTTACTCAGTTTTGAAACACAGGGTATGGGCTTACCTTAAGAATAAAAACTCATACCCCATGCTAGGAACGTTATCCTCCTGTTGCAAGAGCTTCGTTGAAAGCGCTTATAGTACCCTCCATATCTTCAGAAGGACCCTTCATTGACATCTTTAAAGCAAGTTCAGGTTTGTCGAACAGGTATCGTTTGGCCCTGTCTTCATGTCCATTTTTTACCAGCCAGTGATAAGCTGATCGGTTGAGGAGCGGGCGTCCAAATTCGAGGAAGTTCTTGGCGACCCATTCTCCGGTTGGCATTTTATCGAGCCAATTCAAAGCTACGTCCCGGTTTACAGCGTCTTTAACGATCATCTCTCCATCCATCCATCCTATCACGCCCTCTTTAGGAGCGAAGGTCTTTATTTCAGGTCCTCCCGCTTCCTTTACCCGGTCCTCGAATCCCAAATTAACTGTAGCAAGCCAAACCTCTTCATTGGCAAACATGCTCACCACTTCTGAGGATTGTTCAACCCATCTCAGCATATTTGGTAAAAGGTCAATCAGTTGTTGCTTGGCAGCTTTTATTTGATACGCATTCATGTTGAAAACTTTATCGTAGCCTAGCGACTTGCCCATCATTGCCATCACATCGAAGGGCTGAAGCTCAAGCGTGACTTTGCGCCTGTATTTTGGATCCCACAAAACATCCCAGGAAGTTGGGTCATTTGTTACATACTTGGGATTGTATGCGATTACTACTGGTGACCAACCGAAAGGGTATCCTAATTGTCTTCCATCTCCTGTCTGAAAGAATGGTAAATCAAACAGGGCCATATCATATAAGCCTTTGGAGCTCTTGAGCGACCATAGGTCAAATGGTTCAATCAGATCTTCTTCGTAGAATTTCGGAACCCAGAGAGAATCTCCAGAAACCATATCAATCTGCTTTCCCCCCATTTGTTGGACCTTAAGAAAAGCTTCCGAGTTGTCAGAAAATAGGCTTGGATTGGCTTTGATACCATGATCGTTGGCAGCTTCCACAAGTTGTTTAGGGAAAAAATGGTCGTCCCAGGTTAGCCAGTTAAAATTCCCCTTGGCGAACGTTGGCCCTTCTGCTGCGCTGGCCTTGCGGGTTAGTGGTGACAGGGATGTGAGGGCTGATGAGGCAGTCAATCCTGCGCCCACACCTGCGGTTGTTTTGAGGAAATGACGGCGGTTCATGTTTCCAATCTGATTATTTTTTGTGAGTGACATAATATTCCTTTCAGCAATATAGGTTACGCCCAAACGTTTCTAGATTCAGATCACCTAGATATATCTAACTGAACTGAGAAAGTTACGCGAAATTGAGCCCGATAAGCTCGTTCCATCATATAATACTCTTCATGGCAGAAATAGAGAGCAATTGGGCGGGAGTATCACAATAACGCTATATGATGTCAATACGTAAATTTACGTACATTAATCATTTTATTATGGTTCATCCGGTATTAACGTACTTTTCAGATTCATCCGGAACATGATGTCTTTTCTGTAATATGCATAATGTGAAATCAAGTTTTTTCACAATATTTTAGTTTTGCTTACTAAAATAAGTTTTTTATTAAATACCATTAAATCATGATATTTAAACATAACTTGTTGAAATTAACTGCTATTCGAGTAGTAATTTCCCATCTTGAGGTTTCCAAGAAAGGTAAATTATGTTTCCTATTTTGTCTGTCCAGTTTTCTGCAGAATCGCTACTGTTGGGTGAGAATATCTTTGTCAACGTACTGCCAAGTTTAACATCGAACTGAGTATACATGCCTAGAAAAATAATTTTTGTTAAAATGCCATTGGTCACATTTTCAGCATTAGGTGGTTTGGATGAGGACAAGTTGATTAGCTCTGGACGGATCATTACTGTCACTTCCTTCCCGTTACTAACATTTTCGTCGGATGGGACCAAAACTGGGTTTTTGAATCCCTCAATTTTAATTCCGATATTTTCTTCATTTATTTCAATAACTTGACCAGTAAAAAAATTACTTTCTCCAATGAAGTCGGCCACAAATCGATTCTTAGGTGAATAATATAAATCTGAAGGAGTTCCTATTTGTGCGACCTTACCTTCGGAAATTACTGCAATCCTGTCCGACATGAACATAGCCTCTTCTTGATCGTGAGTGACATGAACGAAGGTGATACCGACATTTCTCTGGATATTTAATAGCTCCATTTGGAGTTGTTTCCTTAGTTTTAAGTCTAGTGCTCCGAGGGGTTCGTCTAACAGCAGCACGGCGGGACGATTGATAAGAGCCCTTGCCAAGGCCACACGTTGTTGCTGTCCACCGGAAAGTTGTTTGGCCCTCCTGTCACCAGCCCATTCCATTGATACTTGGCTTAGCATCTCTTCTAAACGATGTTTGATCTCTTCTGGTTGAGTCTGTTTCATTCTTAGTCCGAAGCTTATATTTTCCGCAACTGTCATGTGCGGAAATAAAGCGTAGTTCTGGAATACTGTGTTCACATCACGACGGTATGGCAGATCGTTGGTCACTATCTTACCGGCAATTAGAACTTCCCCTTTGCTCAGTGGGATGAAGCCTCCGATAATGTTCAATGTTGTGCTTTTTCCGCAACCAGATGGGCCGAGCAGGCAAAAGTACTCACCCTGTTTGATTTCTAGTGAAACATTGTCGATAGCACAGACACGCCCATAGAGTTTGGACACGTGTTTGAGTTCTACCGCAAAGTCGTGGTAGCTCTGATTCATGTAGAATGTTGCTTATAAGAATTTCATAGACAGATAAAGAAGTAATACCTTGATTGTCGGAAATTATATGAACAAAGATTTAAAACTGTCAACTACTATTATGAAAAATTAAAAAATAGGAAATTAAAATACCTTACGTCGTATCCAACCGGACCCAGGCTTCTTAATACGTTAAGGTGGCCCCCATTGTTAATACTTTTTCTCTGATTTAGAATGGGGATTTTGTCCCACAAGACCTGTCCCTAAGCTAAAAATAAAGCTTTTAAATTAGATTCACAAACTAATTATTCATTTCTCGTCATTTTTTCCAGGTTTGCTCGATATTAACTTTGAACTCAGAAGCAGGCTCAACAAAAGCCCTGGAAACAACATCGTTAATCCTGTTTTAAGATTGGTTGTATTAGCAAGGAATCCGATGAAGAGAGGGGCAACTAGAAATCCTATCAATGAAATTAATGAAAGGAATGCTACGTAAGAAGCCTCTCTTTCATCATCAATGGAAGCCGCAGCTGTGACGGCCAACGGAAAGCCAACTGAAACTCCCAAACCAATCAATGCAAATCCGGCCAAAGCCAACCACAAATCATTGGATATCACTAATAAAATTAATCCTATGATGGATGTGATTACAAAGAATCTTGCAACCTTGATTGTTCCTAGTTTGGTCTTCAAACTGTCTCCAAAAAAGCGTCCTAATGCAACGAACGCTGCGAATAATCCAAAACCGTAGCCCATTCCTTGAACCTCGTGGCCTAGCATCTCTCGCAGATACACTGAAGCCCAATTAGCCATTGCACCTTCAGTCATGGTAATTCCAAAAGCGAAGAGACAAATACAGATTAATATGGCCGGAAACTGAGGAATCACCCAAGTAGGAGAAACTTCTGCAGAGTTTACATTTTCATAGGATGGCAGGCCAAGGCAAAGCAACATAGCGAAAGGAAATGATGCTGAAGCACATATAATGAGGATTATCCAAACAGTACTTTCCGACTCAAGTACACTTCCCAAAAGGCTACCTGTCATGATGCCGAGACTCCAGAATCCGTGGCAGCGATTCATGATCACACGCCGGGTATGTTTTTCTACTCTGCCTGCGTGAACGTTCAATGCCAGTTCAAGCAATGACATACTTACACCTACCAGTAAGAGGACTAGGAACAAGCTGTATAGGCCATTAGCCCGACCAATTAAAGTAATGGAAAAAAAGTAAACTGGGAATCCGATGTACAGGATTTTTCTAATACCAAAAGTATGTGCCACTTTTCCTGCAAAGGGTAATGTCATCAACATACCCGCTGGTGTTCCCATCAGTCCTAATGCAAGTTGAGATTTATCAAGATTCAGCCCAGATTGCACTTCTGGAATCAGAGCAAGCCAAACTCCAAAAACGACAGGCTGGATAAAGAAAATTCCCATCACCTGGGAGATCGGATTCCAGGAGATTGATTTGATCATTTGGATTATTTTATAAGAATTGTGGAAAGGTATTTTGACTTTCCTGTTTTTCAAATAAATAGTTGATAATTATATTTCAAATATTTATATATACCAAGTCAGTCAAAATAACTGCTTGTTTTTTGGAGACAGGCTTTATTTATCAATTAATTTAAATGAGAGGAAATATGGAAAAATCGTTCAATTAATCCATCTTTTTTCAAATAAATAGTTGACATTTATATTTCAAATATATATAAATACAATTAAGTCAGTCAAAATAACGGCTTGTTTTTTGGAGACAGGCTTTATTTATCAATTAATTTAATGAGAGGAAATATGGAAAAAATCGTTCAATTAATTCATCGTTTTTCAAAGCAAGTAATTACTATGTCAGCCACAGCTATAGCTATGTTTGCGGTATCGACTTCGAACAGTGTGGTGATAGCGCAGGACGACATTTCTATCTATTTCATCGGTTGTGCGGCTCCCACTGGTTTCCACGGCTATTTGGCGCGTGGCGCCGAAGAGGCCGGGGACAATCTCGGTGTCAAAGTTACTTACATTTATCCGGATAAGCTCACCATACCCAACCAGGTCCAGAAGATCGAAGAGGCCATCGCAGCCCAGGCTGACGGCATTGGGGTCTGTGCATTCGCTAGGGATGAGGCCTATGAGGAGGTCGCGGCTCGTGCCAAAGAGGCTGGGATCGCCTTTGGTAGTGCTGCGGCACCGCCTGCTGGTTCGCAAGTTCGCGACCCGAATGACATCTTTCTATTCCGCACCGGATCTGATGAGCGGGCTGCTGGTGCTCTTACGGCCCAGACGCTTATTAAGATGGGTGTAACTGGCCGTGTCGTGGTGGGTGACCAGCAACCTGGTGACGCTACATGCCGTGACCGTGCTGAATCTCAGATCGAAGTTCTCAAGGCTGCAGGTATCAAGGCCGATTTTCTAGAGCTTACGATGGACCCAGGCCAGCAGTCTGAGGCGATCTTCAACTACTTACGACGAAATCCTGATACCCAAGCCGCTACGTCCGTTTGTGACGTCATCGACGGATTCCTAAGCGCTAAAGCAGACAGTGGTCGTGACGATCTAATCTTAACAGGATACGACATTGTCGCACAAACGCTCAAGGCCATCCGGGACGGGCGACAGGCATTCACCATCGACCAGCAGCAGTTCTGGCGAGGTTATATGCCGGTGCTCCTTCTAACACACTATGTTAAGTACGGTCTGATTGAGGGCAACTACTTCTTGACCGGCCCGACGATCGTTGACTCCTCCAACGTCGAACAGGTCGCTACTCTCGTAGAGCAGGGTTACCGCTAGGTTCCCGATCTTAGGTTTGACTGATTATTGGCAGGGCGGAGTCATGTCCGCCCTCTAATCTACACCCTGATGACTAGATTGGTACGAAAAACTGAGCGGAATACAGCCCCCAAGCTTTCACCATTGAGCGTTGCTTACGGAGAAGCTGGGCGGCGGTTTATGTTGCGCCCTGAGGCGACTGCACTTGCCGCTGTTGTTGTTTTGTTCGTTGTTTTTACAATTCTCAGTCCCCACCTATTCCCGACGAAACTGACGTACATAAGCGTGATGAGCGTGGCCGCGGAGCTAGGGATCGTGAGCATCGGCGTAACCCTGCTAATGATCGGCGGTCACTTCGATCTGTCTGTCGGGGCTGTGCTGGGGGTTACTTCATACGTCTCCGTAATGCTGATGCGTGATTTCGGATTGCAGCCTATTGTGGCCGCACCGGTCGCCGTTGCCGTCGGAGCCTGTCTAGGTGCTATAAACGGTGCGATCGTGGTCCGATTTCGAATTCACTCATTCGTGGTGACGTTGGGGACAATGCTCATATGGCGCGGTGTCAACATAGCTCTCACTGGAGGCTTCCCAATGACTGTAGAGATCCCGCCTGTGTTCAAGGATATCATGTCTGGGCGGTTGCTCGGCGGCTTTAGAATGTCGATGCTCTGGTTCATCATCATTGGCGTCGTGGCTACATTCCTGCTGGTAAGGACAAGGTTTGGAAATTGGATCCAGGCAACAGGGCAGAACAAGGAGGCTGCACGTAACCTGGGAGTGCCTGTCGATCGCGTGACGCTCACTCTGTTCATGATCGCGTCGAGTCTTGCTGCCGTTGCCGGGGTCATCCAGGTGGCACGGTTTTCGTCGGTCGATGCCCTGCGTGGCGAGGGAATTGAGCTTCAGGCTGTAGCCGTCACCGTCATCGGTGGTACGCTCCTCTCTGGCGGCTTCGGGAGCGTCATCGGAACGATGCTGGGTGCTATCACTTTCGGCATGATCCAAGTGGGCCTCGTCCTTGCGGGAGCTCCGGGACACTTTTTTCGGACACTCACTGGCCTAATTGTTGTCGGTGCAGTAATACTAAACACCGATGTCGCCCGCCGACTGGCTAGATCAAAGCCGCTAGGTGGCTTTGAGCGCAGCAGTAAAGATGCTGATGCCGCTATTATAACCGACCGAGACTCAGACGAGGGAAACGACAAAAACAAATCGCCTGGTGATCGAACTGAAAATGCCGACGCCGAGCCAATAACATGAAAGTGGAGCCTCAACCAACTCCCGATCGGAAGGCCATTTTGCCGACAGGCAGCGGTACCACTGATCTGCATTTGCGCCAACGGACGATTACACCGATCTCGACAGACGCCGTACCTGTGATCGAGGCAATCAATGTGTCGAAGGCTTTCGGTGCCACAACAGCTTTGGTCGATGTCTCACTCAAAGCCTACAAGGGCCGCATCTTGGCGTTGCTGGGAGACAACGGTGCGGGCAAGTCAACACTCATTAAGGTCCTGAGTGGCGTTTTCCCTCCGGACAGGGGAGAGCTACGCTTCCAGGGCGAGCTTGTGAACTTCACCAACCCGGCACAAGCACGTCAGTGCGGTATCGCGACAGTCTTCCAGGATTTGGCTGTCTGCGAGCTTCTGTCGGTGACACGAAACGTTGTCCTTGGACGCGAGCCGCAGAAAGGTATTGGTCCCATTAAATGGCTCGACATCAAGAGTGCCGACGAGATGGCACGGTCAGCCCTACATCGACTCGGCGTTCGCTGGGAGCGTGGCCTTGAAGAACGGGGCATAAATATCTCAGGTGGTGAGCGTCAGTCGCTGGCTATCGCCCGAGCGATGTTCTTCGGCTCTTCCCTGCTCGTGCTTGATGAACCGACCTCTGCGCTCGCGGTCCGTCAAGCGGGGCGGATCCTGGATCACATTGCCCAAGCCCGTGACCAAGGGCAGGCGGTCATCCTCATCACCCATAACTTCCGCCACGCACTTTCTGTTGCGGATGACCTGACGGTGCTCGCCCAGGGACGTGTGGCGGCCAATTTCCGCCGCGACGAGATCGATCTTGATGAATTGACAGATCTCGTGGCCCGGGTTGGATGACTGGCCGAGAAGATATGGGTGGAGACGATTGAATGATTAGATCAGATATCATCGCTAGGCTTACTGTGGAAAATAGGTAACATCCGGGTCTTTGGGCTGCAAAGCTCAGAACTGCAACTGATAGACAACATCATGTGCTGATCGCTGGTCAAATGAAATACGTGTACGTTTTTTGAAACCACACCACGAATGGGTACGCAAGCGATTACAAGGTACATTGGGCAAGACAGGAGAAGGAAACTATGAACGTACTTTTTGTTGGTGCTCATCCAGATGATATAGAAACTTTTGCGGGTGGCACAGCTGCACGGTATAAGGCCCACGGCGACAGTCTTTTCTTCTGTGTCGCTACAAACGGCAATGTGGGGTCATCTACACTTCCTCTCGATGAAATAGCATCGATACGCCATGAAGAAGCGAAAGCCGGAGCAAAGGTATTAGACGCAGAACTGATATGGCTGGATTTTGATGATGAATTTCTTCTGGATAGTCGTGAGACACGCCTTGCGTTCATAAATGCGTTTCGTATTTCTCGCCCCGATGTAGTTTTCTGCCACTGGAGAAATGACTACAATCCCGATCATTCGATATCTGGTTATCTCGTAGATGAATGTGTCAGTATGGCAGTTATTCCAAACATAAGGACTGATGAACCTCCCACTAATAAAATTCCGCATGTGTATTATATGGACACACCAGCAGGAGTTAATTTTGAGCCGGAGCTTTATGTCGACATTACCGAGACATTTCCTCAAAAGGTTGAATTGGTCAGCAAACACGAAAGTCAGAACCAGTGGATGAAAGATATGTTCGGCTATGAGCTCAAGGCCTTTCTTGAAATACCGGCGAACTTCAGGGGGCTACAGGCTGGTGTGAAAATGGCCGAGGCATTTAAACCCTCGATTCGTTGGGGAAGAACGTTCACAAGACATTTACTTCCCGACTGCTTAGAAGCGGTAAAAAATTAAACAGAATGTGGCTGGAGAACTACGAAAATTTAATCCTTATTGATAGGACAATATAATAGTCCAAGAACAATTATTTTTGATATCAATAACCCATTTGGGTGGGTCTAGAGCATTTGTGTTCCGGTCCTAGGGTGAATTTCACTTTTAGGGTTTTGTAGGAGTGTCCTTTTTACAGCTCCTAAGATGACGAGAGCTCTAATCTGCTTGTAGACTCATACATGGGTATGGAGAAGGCCAGCTTTCTTATCAATACAGGATCCTTTCCCATGCGTCTAGCAATGGACGGTAGCTTATAATGTTAATATTTTCTTCTTCTACAATTTCTCTTGCTTCTTTTGACGTAAAAAAATCGAAGTCAGCCTGCCTTACTTCCCAATCTGGCATGATCGATTTTAACTCTTCATCTCCAATTCCCGGGTGGATTGCCCACTCACTCAAACCAGGGGGCAACTCTCTTAATAACTTTGGATACAAAACAGGTTTATCTCGAGTTTCTAGTCTGTAACTGTCCAAGGTGCTGTGGTCATCAGTTGGATATCCTTGTTTTCTTAAGCTGTCAATGAACTCCCTGGAGCCTACCCTTAATGCTATTCCATATTCTTTTGAGAGACTACTCGTCATTTCAAAAATATCTTTGCGGCGGATATGAATATGACAATGACTGTCTAGATGAGTCGGTTTTAACCCTGTTGCAATTACAGTTTCTACTTGCGTTCTGAACTCGCTTTCTAGCTCGGACAAACTTAAATGATTTAATAATTCAGGTATTCGTTTCTCACTATAGAAAAACCCTGTTTCATCAATCAGTGATGGGACTTCCTTATTTGATAACAATGGTTTCCAACGATAGTATGGTTGCTCGCTAATTACGGTAAGATGTACTCCAAAGGGTATGTCTTGGTTTTGTTCAAGCAGATGGAGGCCGTGTAAACTCCATGGGCAGGGCACCATCAGAGTGCAAGAGGTTGCCAACCCGTTTCTTATGGAACATATCGTTGCTTTGTTGACAGAGTGACACATTCCAAAGTCGTCTGCATTAATGATTAGCAATCGTGAATCTTTGGAAAAACCAAGCATTTCATTAGTGTTAAGCATTTTCTTTTATTCTTAATTGAATAGTTGTTTAACTGCATCAAATGCTCACAACAGCATAAATGCACTGAAACAAAAAAATGTTACTGGTAATAATGTGATGAGGGTATTAAGTACATGGACTGAGTATTCATCGTCTCGAATAATTTACCTTTAGCATTTCAACCTCTAACAATTCAACATAGTGGCTTCAAGGCATAAAAGGTGGGATGGTGGAGGTGGCGTCCACCACTTAAGCTGATATTATTAAAGAAATTTATTATTTATCTAAATTTACCACCAAATGATCGAAAAAAACTGCGCCACAATTGGGCGCAGTTAGCTTTGACTTACAAAACGGTGTTAATCGACCCTATTATTTGAAATCATTTATACAGGTTCTTTACGTTATTGTCCCGCCATTTCCGCTAATAGTTCATCGGTGCTTACAACTTTGGCTCCGTAGAAACCTTGTAGGTAACCAAGCGCAGCTTCTTGCCGCTCCTCAACAGGCTGATCGGATAGCGGTGCAAAAACAGTCGAAGCATCGGAAACTACCCCAACTTCATGGCCACGTACAAACGCATCATATGTAGTGTGGCGAACACAGCAATCTGTGTGCTGGCCAGCCATTACCAACCGACCAATACCGTGTACCTTACAGATCGAATCTAGATCTGTCTCTGTGAAAGTCGAATAATAGCGCTTGTTAACTATTTCATCACCTTCTTGTGGTGCAAGAGCAGGAATGACATCCGCACCATCACTCCCCACTTCAGCATGCACGCCAAAAACTTTATATTCTAAATCGTCCGGTTTGTGTGCGTCATTTCCATAAATTACAACCAGTCGTCATTTACCCGGGCCGCTTCTATAAGCTTTTTGAGCGGCTCTACAATTGGTTCAGCAGCTGAATTTGCTAAAACACCATCCTGAAAATCATTGAGCATATCAATTACAACTAATCCGTTTTTCATGTTAACCTCAATATTATTAAATTAACATCATTTTTAAGATACTCTGCAACATAAAGGATTATTGTTACATATACATTAGAGTGTAGAATCCATTCCACAAATCGATACGATATACCTACAAAATCTAATTATCAATATATAATTTTGCTTATTCCCCAAATGTCAGGTTTGAGGTCTGTTTTACAAGAATATGGGGATTTTACTTGGAGAGTGTCTGACTGTGAAGAATTAGTGGGAGTTACTCACAGGGGATGATGGTACTATTTGCGGCCTCTTCTTTTTCTCTTGTGAAAAAGTTTTTTTAAAGCTTCTTTACTGTTGACTTCAATTTCATCTTCGCCCACTTTAACTGAAATAGGGAAAACAAATTCTGGACGTACACCTTTTCCTAGGGATTGTTTGTAGGCTTTCATAGCCTCGCGATCTGCGATTTCCAAAACCCCTTCAGCGGTGTTTACGGATATAGGGTACACCAACTTACGACGCTTATGTCCTCTTCTTTTTCTTTTTTGAAAAAGTTTTTTTAAAGCTTCTTTACTGTTGACTTCAATTTCATCCTCGCCCACTTTAACTGAAATAGGGAATACAAATTCTGGACGTACACCTTTTTCTAGGGATTGTTTGTAGGCTTTCATAGCCTCGCGATCTGCGATTTCCAAAACCCCTTCAGCGGTGTTTACTGATATAGGGTACACCAACTTAAAAGGAGGAGGTCTTTGGCCTTTCTTTTTTCTACCAATCAAGGCTTTCAATTCTTTGTGGTCCTCAATGAGTATAGTTTCACCGTCTACCGTGATTTTAATAGGGAATTTAATTTTAGCTTTCCCATAGTTTTTGCTGTATGAAGTCAAATCTGCATCGCT
>PVBE010324098.1_pt1 | contig 19178 bp, 11 predicted proteins | sample 1631181 | NCBI WGS metagenome assembly PVBE01 (sample SAMN08397723, study PRJNA350692) | Marine metagenome, whole genome shotgun sequencing project. | isolation source: water | place: Pacific Ocean | collected 2012-04 | reverse complement strand
GGTCACCTGTCGCGAAGAGCCGCTGGTGCGGGTCGAGAGCAGGGTCGATGCGCCGCGCGTGGAGGTGGTGGGTCTCGCGGAGGCGTGTGACTTCGCCGAGGTCGAGGTGCGGGTGGCCGCGCTCACCGGAGGACGGTGGCGACAGGCGGTGCATCCGCTGGAGGTCCAGGCCGGCTCCGCCACTGTCTGCGGCGCATGGCGCCTGCCGGGCCCGAACGGGCGCGGCATCCTGGGCATCGTGACGACGGCCGTGAGCGACGACGAGCGCGCGAACGGCGTCCTAGGCTGGCGGCTCGACGTGCTCGATCCACAGCTCGAGTGGTCGCGGGTCCTCGACCCGGAGGGCGATCCGGACGCGGCGCTCGTCGACGCCCGCGGTTGTCCCTTCCTGGCAGTGGTGGACGACGCGCTGGTGCGGGTGACCCTGAATCGCGACCAGACGCCCCGGGTGGCTCGAGCGCAGCTCGATCCGGATGGTCGATGGCAACGAGCCGCGGTCGTGCCCATCGAACCGGGCGGGGTAGATGCGCGTGGGGCGTATCTGGCGGGGACGTTCCGCGCGAGGCAGGTCGGGCCCAGCGGGTGGGCCGCGGCGTGGCTCGAGCGCGCGGCGGATGGGCCCGTGCTGCAGATGTCGACCCACGCCGGATTGCGCGGGACGGTGCGCGGCTGCGCGGCGCTCGCGGCCGACTCTGTCGAGATCGTTCCTGCCGCGCGCCCGCTCGTCGTCTGGCAGGGGGGCGCAGAGGCGGGAGTGGATGGCGCGGACGCGATCCTCCACGCCGTCTTCGCCGGGTCCGACGCGGAGCAGTGCTCGGGCATCGCGCTCGGGGCTGCGCGCGGCGCGACAGACCTGGTGGCGGTTCCAGCCGCGGCTCGCGGAGAGGCCGTCAACCTGTATTGGCTGTCACGGGACGGCGCCTTGGCCACGCTTCGCCGGGCGCGACTCGAGCCGGGCGATCTGCGGGCCCGCCAGGAGGTCGTCGCTGAGCGGCTCGATGTGCACGCCGACCCTCCGTTCGTGATCCGGCGCCGCGCCGACGGGACGCACCACGTGGTCTTCGCGACACGCTCCGACGACAACCGTCTCGTCCTCGAGTACCGGGCACTTCAACCCCAATAGAGCGGCAGCCACGCGGTTGCCATCGGGCTGCCAAGAGAGCAGTCTGGCGCCGTGGAATTGACCCCGGGCCAGCGCGTTGACGTGGCGCGGGCCGCGTTGAAGCGCGGCGCTGCCGAGGAGGCGGCCGCGCAAGTCGCGGCTGCGCTCGGTATAGACCCCGGACATCCGGACGCCCTCGCGCTGGCCGGCGAGATCTTCCACGCCACGGCCGACCCGCTCGGACTGGTCGTCCCGGGCAGCCCGCCACAGCCCGAAGTCGTCGCCCTGCGCGCGCGATTCCTGGCGCGCCTCGGTCGCTGGTCCGACGCGGTCGACTACCTGCTGCACGTCGTGTCGGTCCGCCCCGATGTGCCGTACGTCGCCTGGTTGACGGAGTGGATCGGTCTGGCGCCTGCTCGGGCTGCGCTGACCCCGTCCCGATTCGCGGGGACCGTGCTGGCAGCGCTGCGGGTGCTCGACGAGACCGAAGACGGCCAGACGTATGGCCAAAGCGTGCGTCCGGCGATGCTCGCTTGCGTGCGAACGCTCCGCCATGCGCACCCCGACGACCCGTACCTCATGATGGCCCACGTCCGACTGGGCGTGCGCTGCGACGCGCTGCACGAGGCGCTCTCGGTGGCACACGCGCTGCACGAGGCCGACCCGTCGTTCGAGACCGCCGTGATGCTCGCATCGACCCAGCGCGAGCTGGGTCGCGTCGACGCGACGGTCGAGGCCTATCGGACCGCGCTCGAGTACGACCCCGAGAACGTCGCGGTGCGCCTCGACATCGGCGATGTGCTGCTGCTCTCCGGGCGGTTCACCGAGGCCCTCGACGCGTATGAAGGCGTGCTCAACCGCCAGCCCGGCCATCACCTGGCGCTCCCGTCGGTGTATTGCCTGAAGTATTGGCTGCACGGGCGCCCGGAGTGGCGCGACCGCCTCGAGTCTCTCGCCGACCAGCCGCAGCCCAACGAGCGGGCCCAAGCGCTGCTCGACGAAGTAACGCCGTACGTTGGTTTCCTGCCGGACCCCAACGACGCCATCGTCAACTCGGCGCGGGCGGTCGCGCTGCAATTCGTCGGCGACGTGGGCAGCCCCACGACGAGCCGGGTGTCCGTGTTGGAGGCCCCGAGCGCGGTGCTCGCGTATCGGCTCACCGTCGGTGGCGAGCACACGATGCACGTCGAGACGATCCCGGCACCGGATCCGCGGGAGCCGCGGGCGGAGGTCTCCTGGCGGCTGTGGGCCCACGACGGCACCGAGCCCCGACGGCTCGTCGAGCCACCCGACCCCGATGTCGCCGCGCGCGTCGCGTCCATCGCCGCCCGGCCGTTCCACATCGAGGCATGGAAGACGGACGCCCACGCCCTGGGTCAGCAGCTCGGCGCTCAGGCCGTCGCCGACCTCCTCGCGGTCATGGTCTGGCCCCCCGACGCGCCGGAGCGTCTCCTGGCGTGGCGGTGGCTCCCACACGTGCAGCTCGCCGCCGCATTGACGCTGGCGTGGATCGACGACGGCTGGGAGGGCTCGCAACGCCGCGAGGCGCTGCTGTCGTTGGTGAACGGTCCCACCGACTGGACGGGGGCCGCGGCGCTCGTCGCCCTCGCCGAGATCGCCCGCGAGGAGCCCGCCCACGCAGTGGAGGTGGCCGAGCTCATGCTCGAGATGCTCCAGACGCAGCCCTCGGCCGGGTCGTGGTGCCTCGAGAGCCCACTCGTCCACTCTCTGCTGCGCCTGCCCGGTCTGCCCGAAGAGCTCGACACCGAGCTCCGCACCTACCGCGCGCGCCTCCGCTAGAGAGCCGATCAACTCACGCGGGAACCAAACAGCGAGTGCAAGCGATTGCACTCCTCGGTGAGGTTTCGACTCGTCAGATTGAAGGTGCGCGACACAGTCGCGTCGCGGCCACCTTCCCCCCAAGGTAATGCCGTGCCGGGGATGGGGGATCGGCATCGTTTGCCACGTTCCCCCTGGTCTCCCATCCCCGCCCCCCTTATCACAGCGGTGCCCAAACAGGTCGATCACGTCTCGCTTGCCCAGCACGACGATGCCAGCGTCGCTCCTCCTCGACGTGCCTCTGGCACGCCTTCGTCGTCCCTTCTTGGCCTCGCCGCCGGTCTGCGCGAACCGTATTCGACCTGCTTGGGCCCCGCTGTCAATCGATCGCGAAGAATTGGACCTCGCGCACGGGTGTCTTGGCGAACCAATGCAGCGCCAGGACCGACGTCGCCGTCAGCAACGTGAAGACCGCGACGAGGACGAGGGCCTGGTCGATGGGCCGTCGGTCGCGGAACGAGATGCGCGTGAAGGCGGCGGCAAAGAGCAGGTTGGCGCTCAGCAGAAGGAAGAACAGGTTCCGGTCGAGGGTGATTGCGAGCGCCCACATCGGGCCCATCGTGCGCATGGGCTACGCCTCTTCGGGCGTCAACGGACGCAGCAGATAGTGCAGATTGAAGTAGTTGATCGCGAAGTGGGCACACACCGGCGCGACGATCGAGCCGCGCGCCTCCTGCAGCCAGCCGAACGCGAAGCCCATCACGACCGCGGCGACGGTCCACGGCACCATCTCGCGGCGGTGCGGCAGATGGACGAGCCCGAAGAGCACGGCGGTGATCGCGAGCCCGAGGTAGGACTGGAGGAAGCCGCGGAAGAAGAGCTCCTCGGCGAACGAGCTGAAGGCGGCGATGCCGAGCACGTGCCGCGGCTCGATGGGCGCGAGCACCTCGCGGAACTCGGCGTCGATGGTGCGCGCCCAACCGAACGCGCCCGAGCTGTAGCGCGAGGCGATGACTGTCGCGAGCCCGAGCGCGGTGCCGGCGGCGATGTCGAGTTCGGGCGAGTGTATGCGGGTCGGACCACGCATGAAGAGGTCGCCGACGTCGTGTCCGAAGGCCACCTGGAGCAGGACAGCCGCGAGCGCCATCACGGCGTAGAGGAACAGGAGCTTCCGTGCCACGTGGCGTGAGCCTAGCAGCCCTCCCTAGAATCGGGCACGCGATGCTTCGATCCCTCGCCACGGTTCTGGTGCTCACGGCGTGCGCGCCGTCCGACGCCGACCCCGACAGCCCCCATTCGGAATGGGACTTCGGCGCTCCACCCGTCTGTGAGGACGACCGTTTTGGTCCGAGCACCGCTGAGTTCCCGGCTGCGCGACTCGGTGGGGGGTTCGAGCGCGACCTCGTGCTCTGCCCCGGCAAGCGGGACTGGTTCTCGATCGATGCCCGGCCGGGTGACCGGGTGCGCGTTGGGGTGATGGCGGAGGGCGAGGTCGACGCCGTCCTGCTCGACGTCGGTGGTGAGACGCTCGACGAGGGCAGGGGCGCGGCCGTGTGGCTGCGCGCTACGGTCCCACCAGGCGGCCTGCGGGTGGGCGTCGGCGGCGTCGGTCGCTACACGCTGCACGTCGATCCGGAGGCCTTCGAGGGCCGGTGTGACGAGGACGACAACGACTCACCGGACCGCGCCACATCGCTCACGGAGGGCGTGCATACAGCCTGCTTCGGCGATGAAGACTGGTACGTCATCGAAGCGTCGTCCGGGGGCCGCGTCGACATCTCTGTGCAGCATGAGGGCGGAGGCCCGGTCGAGTTGGCCGTCTACGATGCGACGGGCCGCTTCGAGGCGGCGCGCACGACCGCAGAGGAAGGCCGCGTCGGCGATGTGGCCCGAGTCGCCGGCGACCCTTCGCGGGTGCTCGTCCGGGTGAGGCCCGCCAACGACTCGGGTGAGGCGCGGTACGTGCTCATCGTCGACGAAGCGACCGACCCTGAGGCACGTCCCGGCTCCAGGACGGGCCGGGTGTCGGCGTTCGATCGACCGCTCACGCCCGATGGCTTCGGACCGGACGACACCTGGGCGGTGGACGGTCTGCAGGTCGACGTGGTGGACGAGGGAGTCGTGGTCGCCTCGGGCCTGACCGACGGCGATGGGCGCTACACCATCCGGTACGTGAGCAGCGGCGAGGTCGAGGTGGTGGTGCGCGCGGAAGTCCACGTGGGCGACCGGCGGGTGTCCGTCGAGGACCACGACGGCCGTGTTTGGCGCGGCACGGGTCCTGGCGCGATGGACGCCGCCATCCACATCGCCGCCACCGCGGCCGAGGGATTGCGCCGGTCGGCGAGTCAGCTCCCGGATCGCGCCGCGCCGTTGCCGGTGCGCTTCCGATGGCAGCCCGGCGCGTCTGCGGACGATTGCAATACGTGCTTCCGCCCCGGACCGCGGCCGGTGATCGATCTGTCTGGCAAGGCGAGCGACCCGGACGAGTGGGACGACGCCGTGATCCTGCACGAGCTAGGCCACCACCTGGCGGCCGTGTACAGCCGCGACGACAGCACGGGCGGGCGACACGGAGGTGCGCGCACGGCTCCGGAGATCGCGTGGTCCGAGGGGTGGGCGTCGTGGTTCTCCGCCTGGCTCGCCGAGGACCCGGTGCTGCTCGACGCACGGCTCGACACAGTTCGGATCACCGACCTCGAGGCGATGGAGGAAGAGGACGCGTTCGGGGTGGACGGAGAGCTCGTGTCCGAACGGCTGGTCGCCGCAGTGCTGTGGGATCTGTACGACGACCCCGAAGACGACGACGACCCGGTGGCGCTGGACGAGGCGGTGATGTGGGCCGCGTTTCTCGGGTTGCGAGAGGCCGCGCCGGGGGTCGATCTCGCGGACTTCCTCGACCGGGTGGTTTGTGAGGCGCCGAGGATCACGGAAGTGCTGGAGGCGCGCGGCTATCCGTACGCCCCCCCGGAGTGCCCTTAGCTTAGAGCCCGTCCCGAAATAGCGGTTTCTCGGGCCGGCTTTCAGCGGTCAGCGGTCAGCCATCAGCCTAGCGTCAATAATTTCGACCCTCTAGCTGACAGCTGACCGCTGATAGCTGAAGGCCGATTCAATTTCGGGATGGACTCTAGCTTAGCTTAGCTCACCCTCGAACGTAGGCCTGGAGGCGGTCAGCCGATTGGCGATCGCCGAGGGCGATCAGCGTCTGCCCGCTGCGTAGGGTGAAGTCGGGCGGCGGGTTGAAGGTGTGCGCGACCCCATCGTCGCTGACGACCGAGACGACGAGCACGTCGGCGGCCTGGCGAATGCCGGACTCGGCGAGCGTGCGCCCGTCGATGGGCGACCCCTCTGGCAACACGCACCGGTGCACCGCGAGGTCGTGGTGGCTCTCGCGCACGATGATGTCGACGAAGCCGATGGTGTTGGGATGCACCATCTCGAGGGCCATGCGGCGACCGCCGATCTGGTTGGGGCTGACCACGGCGGTGGCGCCGGCGTTCATCAGCTTGCGGGTGGCCGCGTCGTTCACCGCGCGGCTGACCACGCGCAGCTCAGGGTTCAGCTGCCGGGCCGACACCGTCAAAAAGAGGTTGTCGCGGTCGTTGTTGAGCGTGGCGAACAGGCCGGCGGCGCGCTCGATGCCCACCTCGGTCAGCAGCTCGTCCTCGGTGGCGTCACCCTCGACCCGGAAGACGCCCTCGTCGAGGTGGCGGGAGACGCGGTCCAGGTGCGCCGCGTCGCACTCCACGACGACGACCTCGTGCCCGCCCATCGCCAACTGCTCTGCGATGCTGGCGCCGACCCGGCCCGCACCGCAGACGATGTAGTGGTTCGAGAGCGCGTCGAGCTTGCGACGCATCCGCCGCCTCCACAGTGATTCCACGAGGTCGCCCTCGATGATGAACGCGGTGAGCGACGACAGGAAGTAGAAGCTCACCCCCATCCCGGTGATGAGCAGCACCGACGTGAACAGCCGGGCGCCCGGAATGTCCTCGACCGGGAGGACCTCGTTGTAGCCCACGGTCGTGACCGTGATGAGCACCATGTAGAGGCAGTCGAAGACCGACCAGTCGCCTTCGCCGATGAGCCAGAATCCCAGCACGCCGAACGCCATCACGGCCAGCACCGACGCGCCCGCGAAGAGCAATCGGTCGCGCGGCGCCCCGACGTCCTCGTGCTCCGGATAATGCAGCCGAGCGAGCCTCAGCTCAGCCTCCGTCGGTGGCGAGCCACTCGAGGTAGCGATGGATGTTCGGGTCCGTCCACGGCGCCACGTTTACGAACCGCAGGCGTAGCCGGCCCTTCCGGTCGACCACGTACGTCTCCGGGAGCTTCCCGGTGCCATACGTCTCGGCCAGCTTCTTGGTGGTGTCGAGGCCGACGAGCATCTCGGACTTCCGACCGCCGAAGAAGGCGTCGATGTCGGACCAGCTCTCGTCCTGGCTGACCGCCAGGATCTCGAACGGCACGTGGCGCATCAGCCCCGAGAGCTTCTCGAGATCGGGGATCTCCTTGATGCACGGCGGACACCAAGTCGCCCAGAAGTTCACGAAGACGACCTTCCCACGAAGGTCCGTGAGCTGCACGGTCGAGCCGTCGCGCCGCTTCACCTCGATGGGCGGAGCCACCCGGCGGTCGATCAATTGGGCGTTTGGGAAGTGCCGCGCGACCAGAACCTCGGGGGACGGTCGCGCGCGCTGGAGGTGGTAGGAGAGGACCCCGAGGGTGGTCAGCGCTGCGCCCAGGACGAGTGCCCATTGGGCGAAGTGACGTCGGTCTTCGCTGACTTCCCTCGGAGGCACTAGATGACCGCGGCGGAAGAAACGACCACAGCGTGGCGAGGCGCTGGCGTGGAGGCCAAGGCGCGACAACGCAGGCGCACCAGAGGTGCGTCGAGGAGGAGCAACGCCGGCATCGACGTCAGCGACCGGCGCGATGTGGTTGAGACTTTCGCCGAGGGCATCTAGGCGTGCCCTCTACTTCTTGCCCTTCTTGAGTTCCTCGTCGATGACCGTCTTGAAGCGCTCGAAGGGCTGAGCACCGCGGACCTTGCGGCCGTTGATGAAGCTCGTCGGGGTGCCGCGGGCACCGTGCTTACGCGCCTCGTCCTGGTCCGCCTTGATCTGCGCCTTGAACTTGCCCGAGTCGAGGTCCGACTTGAACTTGCCCACGTTGAGGCCGATCTCCTGGGCGTACTTCTCGAGATCCTCACGCTTCAGGTTGCGCTGGTTGGCGAAGAGGATGTCGTGCATCGGCCAGAACTTGCCCTGCGCGCCGGCGGCGAGGGCCGCCTCGGACGCCAGGGGCGCGTCCTTGTGGAAGCTCAGGGGGTTGTGCTTGAAGACGACCTTCACCTTGTCGCCGTAGGCCTCCTCGATCTTGTCGAAGGCCGGCTTGATGCGCTTGCAGAAGGGGCATTGGAACTCCGAGAAGACCACCATCGTGATCGGAGCGTTCTTCCTGCCCTTGAAGTGGTCGGCCGCGTTGACCGCGACGTCGTAGACCTTCTTGTCGTCCTCGGGCGCCTTGCCGGCCTTGGCGACCGCCTTGGTGGCGCCCTTCTCGGTCAGCTTGGCGTAGACGTCACCGCGCTTGGTGCCCTTGGCCATCAGGGCCTTCGCCTTCTTGAGCTCCTCCTCGATGACGGTCTTGAAGGAGTCGAACGGCTGGGCGCCGACCAGGTTGCGACCGTTGATGAAGAAGTTCGGGGTCCCACGGGCGCCGAACTGCGAGGCGACCTTCTGGTCACGCTTGATCTGCTCGGCGAATGCCGGGCTCTCGATGTCGGCCTTGAACTTCGCCATGTCGAGCTTGAGGTCCTTGGCGTAGCCCTCGACGTTCTCCGGCTTCAGCTTCTTGTTGTTGGCGAAGAGGACGTCGTGCATCTCCCAGAACTTGCCCTGGTTGCCGGCCGCCATCGCCGCCTTTGAGGCGTACGGGGCGTCCTTGTGGAAGGGCAGGGGGTTGTGGCGGAAGATGATCTGCACGTCCTTGCCGTAGGTCTCGAGGATCTTCGAGGTGGTCGGCAGCACGCGGCTGCAGAAGGGGCATTGGAACTCGGAGAACTCGACGATCGTGACGAGCGGCTCCTTGGCACCCTTACGCGCGTCGTTGGCGAAGACGGGCATCTTGTAGACCGTCTTGCTGTTGGCCTTCGACTTCTTGCGCGGCGCCGGGGCCTTGGCCTTGGTGAGGCCCTTCTCGGTCAACTTGGCGTAGACCTGGCCGCGGGGCGTGCCGGCCTTGATGGCCTTCTTCGCCTTCTTGATCTCCTCGTCGATGATCTCCTTGAAGGCATCGAAGGGACGCGCGCCGCTGAGCTGGCGGCCGTTGACGAAGAAGTTCGGGGTCCCGCGGGCACCGAACTGGGTGGCCAGCTTCTTGTCGGCGTCGATGGCGGCCTGAATCTTCGGGGACGCGAGGTCAGCCTTGAACCTGGCCATGTCGAGCTTGAGCGCCTCGGCGTAGCCGTTGAGGTCGTCGGGCTTCAGCTTGCGCTGGTTCTCGAAGAGCTTGTCGTGCATCTCCCAGAACTTGCCCTGCTCGCCGGCGGCGAGGGCGGCCTTCGAGGCCAGGGGCGCGTCCTTGTGAAAGGGCAGCGGGTTGTGCTTGAAGATGATGCGGACGTCGTCCTTGTAGGTCTCCAGGATCTTCTTCTCTGTCGGCATGACGCGCTTGCAGAAGGGGCATTGGAACTCGCTGAACTCGATGATCGTGACGAGCGGCTCCTTGCCGCCCTTCCCGTAGCCCGAGTCCGCCGGGATCTTGTAGACGGTCTTGGTGTCGGCGCCGCGCTTGCCCTTCTTCTTGCCCTTGTTGGCCGGGGCCTTGAAGTTCGCCTTCACGAGCGCCGCGTAGATCTGGTCGGGCTTGGTGCCGCTCTTGCCGAGCTTCTCGGCCGCCTTGAGCTGCTCGTCGATGACCGCGGTGAAGCGGTTGAGCGGCTGGGCACCGGAGAGCTGCTTGCCGTTGATCAGGAAGTTCGGGGTGCCGCGGGCGCCGACCTTCTTGGCCAGCTTCTGGTCGGCGGCGATCTGGTCGGCGATCTTCTTGGAGGCGACGTCCTTGTTGAACTTCGCCATGTCGAGGCCGAGGGCCTTGGCGTAGCCCTCGATGTCGGCCTTCTTCAGCTTCTTCTGGTTCTCGAAGAGCTTGTCGTGCATCTCCCAGAACTTGCCCTGCTCACCAGCCGCGAGGGCCGACTTGGACGCGTACGGCGCGTCTTTGTGGAACGGGAGCGGGTTGTGCTTGAAGACGACGCGCACCTTCTTGCCGTACTTCTTCTTGATCTCCTTCATGGTCGGCATGACGCGCTTGCAGAAGGGGCATTGGAACTCGCTGAACTCCACGATCGTGATGGGTGCCGTGGCGGGTCCACCCTGCGCGTAGCTCGCGCCGACCGGGATGATCGAGCTGTCGCCGGGGGCCGACGTGGTGTCGGCCGCCTGGGCGCTCTCCGTGGCGGGGGCGTTGTTCGCCGCGGCGTCTTCCGCCCCCTTCTTGGCCGTCACGCGGCCAAGGATGAACGCCGCCACGAAAGTGGCGACGAAGCCAAGAATGGCTGCTTCCTTTTTCATTCGAACGATCCTCTAGCGTCAGGCGCACATGCGTGACGCGTTGTCGAGCCTGTGCGGCTCGGGAAAAGAAACGGGATGAGTGAGTTGGAGCCGCGCCGTCAGCGCGGTGGCCTGCGCTCCGGCGTCAGGTCTCGGTCACGGGGCGGCAGGGCGGTCGTCGGCTCGCCCGCGCCGGGCAAAGTGCCGGACGCGCGCTGAGGCATGGGTGCAGGGACCGGGGCGGTGACTGCCGTTCCACCCGGGACTCCGGCGATGCCGGGGGCGCCAGGTGCGCAGTTCGGGCCCGGCTCGAGGCAGCGAGGCCCGGTGGGCTCGGGCTTGACCGGCCAGGCGAGCGCTGTCTCGTCCGGTGCGGCAGAACAGCCAGCGCCGTCGCAGAGTGCGTCCTCGAACTGGAGCTCGCTGTCGGCCTCGCCGCAGTCTTCGCCACAGGCCGGATCGACTGCGTCGGTCCACGGCGCCACCACCTGCCCGGCCGCGTTGCGGCAGGAGCCGATGTCCGTCGCGGCCCACGAAGGCGCGGCAGCGATCAGGGCGATGCAGGCAAGGCTGCGACTCACACACACTCCACCGGGCCCATCCCGGAGAAAAGCGGGGAACCCCTATCATCAAGCGGATCTTCGAGTCAACGCTGCCGACACGTCCGGTCTATTCCGCGCGCAGGCGAGGTGGCGCCCGGAACCACGGTGACCTATCCTCCACGCGACCAGGAGTGACCGTGGCGTCCATTCCCAGCTCGCTTCTCCGCATATTCGAGCCGATCGAAGGCTTCCTCGCTGACTCGAGCGTTCGTCGCGTCATGGTCGATGGGCCAGACCGGGTCTTTGTCGAGCGCGAGGGTCGCCTCGAGCGCGTCGCGCTCACGTATGGCGCAGACGCGCTCAAACAGAGCCTGCGTGGCCTCGCGCGCCGAGCGGGCAAGAGCTTCGACGCCGACCGCCCGTGTCTCGAAGCGATGCTGAAGGACGGGACCCGCTTCCTGGCCCTGCGCGAGCCCGTCGTCTCTGGCGGCCCGGTGCTCTGCATCACGCGACCCGCCGGGCGCGCGGTCGAGATGGCCGAGATCGTAGGCCGCGACCGGATGCTGCCGGCGCCGGCCGCCGACGCGCTGGTCGCTGCCATGCGCGCGGGGCTCAACATCGCGATCGTCGGCCCCCCTGGAAGCGGGCGGCAGGTTCTGCTCGAGGCGCTGTGCACGACGCTCCCGACGGAAGCCCGGGTGGCGGTGGTGGACGAAGGCACCGCGCTCGACCTGCCCGGGCGAAACCCGATCCGACTGAAGCCGAGGAAGGCAGACGACGAGGCGCGCGCCGTGAGCGGCGGCGACTTGATGTACTGCGCCGGGCGACTCGGCGTGGACCGTGTCGTGGTGGTCGAGCTGCGGCAGGCGGACGCTTGGGACGCCGTGTCGCTGATGGCCTCGCGTGCGTCCCCGGTCGTGCTCGCGCTCCCCGGCGTCGGCGCGGGCGACGCGGTCGCACGACTCGATGGACTGGCGCGGTCGAACACGACGTCCCAGCGCGCGCGCGGCGTACCGGCGCTGCTCGGCGCCGGTCTCGACGTCGTGGTCTCCCTGGCGACGCGCGACCGCCGGCGGCGCGTCGTCGCAATCGATACGGTGACCGCGGGGCAGGACGGCCCGGTGGCGACGCCGCTCTTCGAGGTGGACGGTGACCGCCTGCGAGCCACCGACCGCGCGCACCGGTGGCTCCGGCGCTGGGATGGCAGCAAGGCACCCGCGGTCGCGGCTGCCGTTCCGCGTTCGCTGGTGCCAGAGCTGGAGTTGCCGGACTCGATTGAGCTGCCAGCGCCGGTCGAGGCCCTCACGCCGGACGACAGCGAGGGTGGCACCGGGATGCTCTCGCTCGCCGGGATGCTGCCGGACGCCGAGGACGACGCGCCCGCACCCGAAGAGGTGGCCACCCAGGTCGCAGCGGAGGCGCTCGAAGACGGGCCGCCGCCGATCACCTTCGATCTCGGGCTGGGGGACGACGTCGACGACGACCCGGACGAGATCGAGATCGAGGTCCAGCTCAGCTCGCTGGTGCCGCTCGACTCTGCCGACATTGACGTGCCGTCGGGGCTCGAGCCGCTCGGCTCGACCTTCGGCAGCGTCGACGAGGACGGCGAAGACGGCGGGATGGAGGTCCCGGACGAGTCTCTCGCGCCGCCGTCCACAGGCGACCTCCGCGGCGCCGAATCGGAGGACAGCCCGCCGCTGGCAATCGCGGTGCCCGTCTCGCACATCCCCCCCGCCATCGAAGCCCCGGAGGCGTCCGTCGATGGCGACGCGGACGGCGGCGACGAGGCCGAGCCCCTGACGGCGGTCGCACCGTCGCCGCCCGACGAGAGCGAGGTCGACGAAGCCGCGGACCACTCCGAGGTGGACCAGCCGGGTCCTGATGATTCGGACGGCGCGGTCGAGGTCACCGTCGCCGCAGAGGCGTCCGAGCCCGACCCGCCAGAGGTGCTCGCGACCACGCAGGCGCTCGACCCGATCGAGGGCGTCGAAGACGTGGAGGACATCCTCGACGGCGACGACGACTCCGACGAGGACGACGAGGACGACGAAGACGACGAGGACGACGAGGACGACGTTCAGACGTCCGCGTCGCTCCCCGGTGAGGACGCCCCGACCGTACAGGACCTCGACGACAGCATCGATCCGCTGCGAATGCTCATGCAGTCGTTGAAGGCGGACAAGGCGGACAAGGCGCCGCCGGAGGAGCCCGCGGAGATCTCGATCGACGTGGACCTCGACGACGACGACGAAGACGAAGACGTGACGGTCGTCACGGAGATCACCGCCGACGTCGCCCAGGAGATCCTGTCGAGGAAGACGTTCTCACAGGTGCTCCGCTCGATCGGCACGATCGGTGTCGACGACGATGACAGCGAGGAGCTCCCTGCGTGGGACGCGTCGTCGTCGAGCGAGGCGAAGAGCCCGGGGACGACCTCGGAGATGGACAGCCCGCTCGCGCCCGAAAAGACGCGCGACCGAAGCACCCTCGTCCACAACGACGAAGACTGAGCCCGCACGCTGCCCCCGTCAGGGGAAGATGCCGCGCTCCCGATACACCGACTGAATGCGCGACAGGGCGTGGATGTACGCGGCCGTTCGGTTGTCGGTGTCGTGCTCGCGCGCAAGGCGCCGCATGGTCTGGTAGGCGCGGGTCATCATCACGCGTAGCCGCTCGTCCACATCCTCGACGCGCCAGGTCTCGGCGCGGCGGTTCTGCAGCCACTCGAAGTAGCTGACGGTCACGCCACCGGCGTTGGCCAGAATGTCGGGGAGGAAGGTGACGCCCTTCTCCGCCAGGATGCGCTCGCCATCGAGGTCGGTCGGGCCGTTGGCGCCCTCGACCACGACCTTGCAGTCCATCATCGGGGCCGTCTCGGCGGTGATCTGCAGCTCGAGCGCGGCGGGGATGAAGAGGTCCACGGGTGTGGAGAAGAAGGTGCTCCGGTCGATGGGCTCGCCGCCGGGATAGCCGGCGACACCGCGGTTGCGCTTGACGTACTCCGACAAGCGCTTGGGGTGCAGGCCCTCGGAGTTGTGCAGCGATCCGGTGTGGTCCTGCACCGCGATGAGCGACGCGCCCAAGCGACTGAGGATGCGCGCTGCGGCGGCGCCGACCTTGCCGAAGCCTTGCAGCGCGAAGGTCGCGCCGTCGAGTGAGAAGCCCGTCTCCTGCGCCCACTGCTGGACGACGTAGACGAGACCCTGGCCGGTCGCCTTGTCACGTCCGGGCGAGCCGCCCGAGGTGATCGACTTGCCGGTCACCACGCCGCGCAGGGCGTTCTTGTTCAGGTCGTGACCGCGGTTCATGTAGGTGTCCATCATCCAGACCATCGTCTGGCTGTCGGATCCCATGTCCGGAGCGGGGATGTCGTAGTCCGGACCGATGTTGTTCCCCAGCGCGTGGGTGAAGCGGCGCGTGATGCGCTCGAGCTCCTTGCGACTGACCTCACGGGGGGTGAACTTGATGCCGCCCTTCGCACCGCCGAACGGGATCTCCATCAGCGAGCACTTCCAGGTCATCCACGCGGCGAGCGCCTTGACCTCGTCGAGGTGGACGTCGTGGTGGTAGCGCATCCCGCCCTTGAAGGGCCCCATGATGTTGTTGTGCTGGATTCGGTAGCCCTTGAAGAGCTCGTACTCGCCGGAGTCCATTCGGACCGGGAAGTGGATGATCATCTCGTTCTTCGGCTGCGAGAGGATCTTCCGCAGTCGGTCGTCGAGGTCCATCTTGTCGGCCGCACGCCGAAGCTGCTCCTGCGCCACCTCGAAGACGTTCACCGCGGGGGTTTCGTCGGTCGACATGCCTAGCCTTCCTTCAACGTCGGTGGATCATTGCAATCGCCGTCCGCGGAGGGCAAGAAATGCGAGTGAGACTGAACCCTGCCCCCGCGCTCGTGTGGTCGTTGCTCTGGGCAGGGCCAGCGGCGGCGCAGCCGGAGGTCCGCGTCATCGTGGTCTCGGTTCAGCCTCCGGCGACCTCCGAGCTCGCCGGACTGGTCTGGTCGGCGCGTACGACTGTCGAGGAGATGGACGAGCTCGTCAGCGCCGACATCGCGGGTGCGCTTTCCGCTGGCGGCGACGACCCGATTGACGCGGATGGTGCCCGCGGGTTGCTCGCCGAGGGTCGGCAGGCGTTCGAGAACCTCGAGCTGGACCGCGCGGCCTCGAGCGTACAGCGGGCAGGAGCGCTGCTGGTCGCCGCGCGCGAAGCCGATGACGCAGCGAAGGCCTTCGCCTTGCTGGCGCAGGTCAACCAGGCACGCAAGGACGGTCCCGGGGTCCGTGAGGCGTTCTCGCTCCTGCTGCACGTCTCGCCGGACCACGAGCTCGAGGAGGGCTCGGTCCCACCGTCGGTGCAGCGGGTCTTTGACGAGGTGCAGGAAGGCCTCGAGAACGCCGGCGAGGTCAAGCTGCGCATCGACGCATCACCCGTCCCTGCAGCGGTCTCCCTCGACGGACGTCTGCTCGGCGTCACCCCGGCGCTCCTCCACGACGTGCCTTCTGGCGCCCACGTGATCGCGGTCGAGGCAGACGGCTTCCGGCGCGACGTCAGGGTGGTCCAGGTCAAAGGGGGCGCGCTTCGCCGTCAGCTGGACCCAGCGCGGCGGGCCGCGTTGCTCGACCAGGCGATGAAGAACCTGCCGGCGCAGGTCGAGCGTGAGGCGACGGGCCCCGGCCTGCATGACCTGCGCTCGCTCTTCTTCGCAGACCAGGCGGTCTTGATCGAGCTCTACGGCACCGAGGTGACCGCGCATCTGTACGACTTGAAGGTCGGCCTCCGCGTCCGCCGCGTCGTCCGTGAGCTCGAGTCGCCGCGCGAGACCGGAGAGGAGGTCGTCGAGGCGCTCTACCGGGGTCTCGACCCGCGGGCCCCCGGCCTCACGGCGCCCGAAATCGAGACGCCGGAGGAGGTCGGCCTTCCGTATCACGAGCGGTGGTGGTTCTGGCCGGCCGTCGGCGTCGGCGTCGCCGCGGCGATCGCCATACCTATCGCCGCGCTCGCCGACAGCGGCGAGGACGGGCTCAGCCGCCACAACGACGAAGGTGCGCTGGTCCTACGGTTCTGACAGCGGTAACCACGCAGGTTGAATACGGTTCGCGCCGGCCAGCGCGGCGAGGCCAAGGCGCAACGCCGGCATCGTCGTGCTGGGCAAGCGAGCCGTGATCAACCTGTGTGGGCACCGCTGTGAGAGCGGTTACCGCGACGAGCGCTCGCTCAGGGTTTCACCATCTTGAAGGTGGTTCTTCCCGGCTCGATCACGACCTTCAACGTCTTGTCGTACGCGGGCGCCTCCGCGCGTACGAGCCGCACCGAGTGGGGTCCGGCCGAGAGCGTGATGCCGATGAGCGGCGTCCAACCCTTCGGTTTTCCGTCTACAAAGGCCTGAGCGGGCGGCTTGGCGAGCAGCTTCAGGAAGCCCGGCTTCTTCACGGCGGACTTCGGGGGGCAATCCTCACCCACGCAGCCGGCCCGGTTCGAGCGGGGTCGCGGCGTCCGAGAGCGCCCGCGGGGACGCCGCGGGCGATCTCGGACGGCGCCCTTGGGCTTGAGGCGCAGCAGCATGTTGGCGCGGGCGTCGTACGTCTGCTGCACGCGCTTGCGCAGCATCTCGTGGCCCGGCGCCGACGCCTCGACCACCATCCGCCCGTTGTTGTCGAGCCGCTCGAACGTGGTCGCCCCGACACCCAAGCGCATGCGTTGCCCGTCGGGCGTCACCAGCGAGATCGCTGCGGCGTCGGGCTCCGGCAGGAAGGTCATGGCGACCCGCGCCGGGTAGAGCCGCACGGGGCCGTCGAGCCGCATGCGCTGCCCGGGCAGGGCCTCGATCGTGCCTTCCCAGGCGATGAAGCCGTCCTTCTGGACGCGCAGCGTCCGCTTGCCCGCCTTGATGTTCACGAGGGCGGGCGTCTCGTCGTACATCGTGCCGTCGATGAACAGCTTGGCGCCGCTGGGCCTCGACTCGACGTCGAGCGAGGTGACGTTCGTGTCCTTCTTCAGCGCGAGCTCGACGACCACGGGGGTGTCGCTGATCTGGATGCGCTTCTCCAGCGCCTGGTATCCGGGCGCGGTGACGCGCAGCGTGCGCAGGCCCGAGGCCACGGCGGGCAGCTCATGAGGCGTTCCGCCCGAGTAGACCCGCCGCCCGTCGAGCATCACCTCGACCTCCGGCGGCTGGGTGCGCAGCGTGACGGACGCGGTCGTCGGCCCGGTCGGGCGCAGCAGAAAGACCGCGACGGCGGCCGCGACAACCGCGATCAGCGCGATGAGCAGCAGCGTGGTGACGCGATTGCCCACGTCGCTCCGCCGGCGCATGTCTGCGGCTGGCAGGACGAGGTGAGTGGAGCTCGGGCCGCCGCCGGCTCCGACATCGAGGCGCGCCGGCATGACCCGCGGCGCGGCCTTCGCAGGCACGACGGGCTCCGACCCCGCGCCGGCGGCCGGACCGTCGAAGCTGGCGTTGGCGAACGCAGGCGGATCCGGGTTCGCGTCCGGCGGCGGGCCACCTTGCTCATGGGCCAGGATCAGCTGCGAGGGGCTGCGATCCCACACGGAGGTCGCGATCTCCTCCTCTTCCCAGGAGAGCGCCGGCAGGTCGACCTTGAAGTTGCCGGCCTCCGCTTGCGGCTCGTCATCGGTCTCGCTCGGCGCTGACGACGCGCGGCGTGCCTCGGGGATGTGTGCCCGGGCGTACTCGCGGAACGCGCCGAGACGCGAAGCCTCGTCTCGAAGGTGGCCGTCGAAGGTGCGCCGCATGTACGCGGCGAGATCCTTGCGGGCGTAGAAGGCGCCGGATTGGTAGAGGAACTTCTGGAGGGCGTCCTGGAGCTCGGCAGCGGTCTGGTAGCGCTCGTCCGGGTTTCGCGCGAGCCCGCGCAAGACGATGCGCTCGAGCTCGGGCGGGATGTCGCGATTGAGCGCCGACGGCCGACGAATGTCGACGTTGCGGACCTTCTCGAGCGTCGAGAAGTCGCTCTCACCCTGGAAGCAGCGCTCGAGGGTCAGAAGCTCGAAGAGCACCACCGCGAGGGAGAACAGGTCGGAGCGGCGGTCGATGGGCTTGCCGCGCACCTGCTCCGGGCTCATGTACCCGAACTTGCCCTTGAGGATGCCGGCCTGGGTCTTCGACGCCTTGCCTGCGGCCTTGGCGATGCCGAAGTCGATGAGCTTCACCTCGCCGTCATAGGAGACGAGGATGTTCTGCGGCGAGACGTCGCGGTGGATGAGCCCGAGCGGCTCCTGCTTTTCGTTCTTCTTGCCGTGCGCGTACTCGAGGGCTTCGCAGACCTCCTTGATCACGTGACAGCACATCGGGATGTCGAGCGCGCCGGCCTTCGTGCGTGCCCGGTCGAAGATGGCGCGCAAGTCCTTGCCCTGTACGAACTCCATCGCGATGAAGTAGGAGTCCTCGGCGTTCCCGAGTTCGAAGATCTGGCCGATATTCGCGTGCGTGAGTTGCACCGCGATCTTGGCCTCGTCGATGAACATCTCGATGAACTCTTGGTCCTCCGAGATGCTGGGGAGCACGCGCTTGACCGCGAAGAGGCGCTCGAAACCCTCGACGCCATAGGAGACGCCCTTGAAGACCTCGGCCATTCCGCCGACGGCGACCCTCTCAAAGAGGTAGTAGTCGCCGAATTTGACGGGCTCTCGCACGCACGCTCCGCGATTTTAACGCCACAAGGTAGAGAATGCCGACACCAGCGTCAACGCCGGGTTCCCTGGGAACTCGCGGGGTTGCGCTACTCCGTGAGGGCCGCGGCGGGCTCTTGACGCGCCGCGGCATTGGCAGGGAAGAACGCACCGACGAGACAGAAGGCGACCGCCATGCCCGAGGCCGTGAACCAGAGCCACGTCGGGAAGGCGAAGAAGGTGTCCGGCTTGTAGGGGAAGTCCGGGAGTCGAGCGGCGATCGCGTCCGCTGCTCGAGAGGCCCCGTAGCCAGCGGCCGCACCGGCGACGCCCCAGAAGATACCGATCAGCGCCGCCTCACCGAGGATGAGCGCGCGCACGTCGTTGCGGCTGGCCCCGACCGCGCGCAGCACGCCGATTTCGCGTTTCCGCTGGTAGATGATCATGAAGAACATCTGGCTGATGTTGATCGCGGCGATGCCGACGATCACGAAGCTGACCAGCGCGAAGACAGCCTTCACGGTCTGGATGATGTCGGCGGCCCGCTCGGCGCGCTCGGTCGACTCGGCG
>PVBE011963709.1_pt1 | contig 19179 bp, 23 predicted proteins | sample 1631181 | NCBI WGS metagenome assembly PVBE01 (sample SAMN08397723, study PRJNA350692) | Marine metagenome, whole genome shotgun sequencing project. | isolation source: water | place: Pacific Ocean | collected 2012-04 | reverse complement strand
GTTCGACCTGATCCGCCAGATGATGAATGTTAACAACTGCACGTTCGACGCCGGCCGCGACCAGCCGGTCCAGCGTATGATCCAACAGCGTACGATCGCGGACTTTGACCAGCGGCTTTGGTGTTTTATTAGTAATCGGTCGAAGTCTCAGGCCCAAACCCGCCGCCAAGACCATGGCTGTTTTTGGGGCTATTTTTTGAGCAGAATTCTTGGTTTTTTTTGTCTTTTTGACCATCGGGTTTTAAGCTCTTAAATTTGGCGTCGGGCTGGTGCGTTTATCGGCTGGAATGTTTCTGTCTAACCAGTCTTTTAAAGCGGCCATTTGAGGCGCGTTGCAGGCTTGTTCCAGCATGTTCCAGACCCTAGGAATATGAACCAAATAGTCATATTTTCCGTCCCGCATAGCAAGCCTTGAGAAAATGCCAATGACCTTACAGTGCCGCTGAGCAGCCAGGATGACATAAGCTTGCTTGAAAGCATCAATGTCTAATTCAGGCGAGGGGGCAAAATACCCATCCGACAGGCTGGCGGCCAGGCCGGGTTTTAAATCGCGCCGGGCATCCTCCAAGAGCGACATCACATCGTAAGCCGGTGAGCCAGTGACCGCATCCTGATAATCCAGCAAGCCGCAGCGGGCAACGCTGTCACGATCCGGCAGCCACATTAGATTGTCGGCGTGAAAATCCCGTAATACCAAGGTCTCACCACTCGCCGTAATTTTTGGCAACACTTTTCGCCAAACCGCCAGATACTCATTTTTGGTGAGGTTGGATACTTCATCACCGAGGATGCCTGGCAGATACCACTCAGTCAGCAAGGCCGCTTCGCTCAGTAGTTTTTCTTCATCGTAAGGTTCAACATCGTTTGGTACCACACTCACGACGGGACGGCGATGCAGATCAACCAGCACATCGACGGCGCTCTGGTAAAGCACAGCTTCGTCGACACCGGCTGATAGCGCCTGCGTGAATGTGTTATCGCCCAAATCTTCCAGCAACAAAAATCCGGCTTCGAGATCCTCAGCGAATATCGCCGGGGCGGAAAGCTCAAGTTCCCTTAGATGAGTGGTAATATTGATAAAGGGACGGACATCTTCTTCCGGCGGTGGCGCATCCATCAATACCGCACGCCCGCCTTCCCGCTCAATCCGCTCATAACGCCGGAAAGATGCATCGCCGGCAAGCAGACTGCGTTTGGCGCCAGCCCAACCCGCCTCTTGCAGAAATGCCTCGATCAAAGTAGCGCGATCAGCCATTGGGGAATGCTTTCGTCAATCGTTTGAAACAGTCACCCCCTCGACCGATCAATTCTACGTCCCGAACCGTCTCTTGATCACCAATGATCATAACAATATCGAGCCGCTCAAACGGCAGATAAGTGCCCATGCGATCCGGCCACTCAATCAGTGAAATGCTGTCACTCATGGCATCTTCGATACCGAGCTCAAAAATCTCTTCGGCTTCTTCCAAGCGATACAGATCAAAATGATAGACATCGCCATCGGCAAGTTCATAAAACTGAACGAGCGTAAATGTCGGGCTCGGCACTTCGCCATCACCTCCCTTGGCGGTTACAAAAGCGCGGGCGAAGGAGGTCTTGCCGGCACCCAAATCACCGATCAGTGCGATCACGTCACCGGGTTCGGCAATGCCAGCAAGCTTGGCCGCCAGCGTCGCCGTGGCTACCTCGTTCTCAAGTGAAAATTGAAAAGGTGTTTCGATGTCCTCCATGATCTATTTTTACTCAGGCCGGTGTCAGAGTAAAAGAACCTTCTGCCACGTCTTAATCCGCGTCTCGTGTATCCGGTAGAAAGAAGCTAACAGTGGTGCCCTGATTGGGTTTCGAGGTAATCGAGACAGTGCCATTATGCAACTCGATAAAGGCTTTTACCAGCGTCAGGCCGAGGCCGGCGCCTGATTTGTGCGAATCAGCCTCCACCCCCCGTTCAAATCCGGTAAACACGCGCTCGATATCAATCTTCGGAATGCCGATCCCGGTATCCTGGATGTCGATGCGAACACCTTCATTGTCACGGACGGCGGTCATCGTAATTGAGCCGCCCGAACTTGAAAACGAAATTGCATTGTCGAGCAGATGCAGCAAACATTGTTTGAAGTTTTTTTCATCGACGTTGATCCAGCCGATATCAATCGGACAGTCAAAATTTAGTTTGAGTTTTTTATGGCGCGCCCGCTCACTGATCAGACCCAGCATATCGGTTAGGCAATGATGCAAATCGACTCGCTCGATTTGCAATTCGAGCAGGCCCGCCTCAATCGAAGCAAGATCGAGAATATCACCAACCAAGCCGGAAACCGCCCCCGAAGCCTCAACAATACCGTCGGCGTAATCTTGCTGACGCTTATTGAGATCACCAAAATAATCTCCCGCCAGCATCTGGGCAAAACCCCCAATAGTGTTGAGAGGTGTCCTAATTTCATGGCTGAGATTAGCTAGGAACTCGGATTTCAGCCGATCCGCCGCCGCCATAATATCAGCGCGCTCGGCCATTTCTTCGGCTTGTTGCCGCAAATGTTCTTCGAGTTTTACCGAATCACTAATGTCGGCGTAGCGCAGCAGCACGGCTCCATCAGGCAGCGGAATATGGGCGGCTTCCAAAACTTGATTGTTATTCGTGGTAATTTGATCGATGCCAGCCTTGCGCCCCAACAACCGGCCCGACAGTTTATCCCGTCGCTCCGGCCAATTTTTCAGCACTGGTAAATTTTGGCGCGTCGCATCGAGAAAATCCGTCATGTGAAGATCATGCTCAAGCGCATCTTCCGGTAATTGCCAAATCTCCGCAAAAGCCGGGTTATGAAGTTTAAGCAAACCGTTGCTGCCAAAGACCGCCAAGCCTTCCTGCAAATGATCTAGCGTTGCTTGGTGGGTATGAACAAATTCGTTGAAGGCGCGCTCGGTCGCCAACTGCGGCGTCAGATCTTCAATAATGAAGAGGTGGCGCTCATCATCTAACGGCTTAAACCTTATTTTCAGCGCTGAACCGTCCGGCAAATGCCATTCTTCATTCGATGCGGTTTTGGCGAGCGCCTTTTTTATGATGCTCGCCCGAAATTTTGGAAAGTTATTTTGCTCCGGCAATTGGCGCTGATCATTCAGCTGGTCCAAAAAAGAAGACAGGGTTGGCTGGCCGTCAAGATGACCCGCTTCCAACTGCCACAATTTTTGAAAAGCGATATTGCCGGGCCCAATCCGCCCGTCCTGATCCACCACTGCCACCGCAACCGGCAGCGCCTTTATCAGCGTTGCAACGATATCTTTTTGATCAAGCGTAACCACGTATAAATTTTAGGCCTCTCCGCTCACCGTAACAAGTGGGTTGACAGGCCTTAAACGAATTCAATTAGATGTTAATACCGGTAATGATCCGGTTTAAACGGTCCGGCTTGCGAGACGCTGATGTAGTCGGCCTGCTCTTTGGTTAGTTCGGTCAGGCGGACATTGAGCTTTTTGAGATGCAAGGTCGCAACTTTTTCGTCCAAATTCTTCGGCAGCACATAGACTTTATTTTCATAAGACTGAGCGTTTTCCCAAAGCTCGATCTGTGCCAGCACTTGATTGGTGAATGATGCCGACATGACGAAGCTTGGATGGCCTGTCGCGCAACCCAAATTCACCAGGCGGCCTTCCGCCAATAGAATAATCCGCTTACCGTTCGGGAATTCAATTTCATCGACCTGTGGCTTCACATTGTGCCATTTGTAATTACGTAGTGCCTTGACTTGAATTTCAGAATCAAAATGGCCGATATTCGAGACAATCGCCCGGTCTTTCATGTCACGCATATGATCAAGTGTAATAATGTCAATATTGCCGGTCGTGGTAACAAAAATATCACCAATTGGCGCCGCTTCATCCATGGTAACGACTTCATAGCCTTCCATCGAAGCTTGTAGCGCACAAATAGGATCAATCTCGGTGACCAGCACGCGAGCACCCTGATTACGGAGCGAGGCGGCAGAGCCTTTACCGACATCGCCAAAACCGGCAACGACGGCACATTTACCGGCCACCATCACATCGGTTGCACGCTTAATGCCATCGACCAGGCTTTCACGGCAGCCATAGAGATTATCAAACTTAGATTTAGTTACTGAATCATTGACATTAAAGGCGGGCACTTTCAAGGAACCGTCTTTTTCCATTTCATAAAGCCGGTGCACACCAGTCGTGGTTTCTTCGGAAAGACCTTTAACATCGGCCAGCAGTTCCGGCGTTTTTTCATGCATCACTTGTGTGAGATCACCGCCATCATCCAAAATCATGTTCGGCACCCAGCCATCGGGACCATGAATAGTCTGATCAATACACCACCAGAATTCTTCATCCGTTTCACCTTTCCAGGCAAAAGTTGGGATGCCCGCTTCAGCCATAGTGGCGGCGGCGTGATCCTGAGTAGAAAAAATGTTGCAGGACGACCAGCGCAGCTCTGCACCCAAATCAACCAGGGTTTCCATCAGGACAGCCGTCTGAATGGTCATATGCAGGCAGCCGGCAATCCTGGCGCCTTTGAGAGGGTTTTTGCCGGCATATTCTTCACGCAGCGCCATCAATCCCGGCATTTCGGTTTCGGCGATCGCGATTTCTTTACGGCCCCAATCGGCTAAAAGAATATCGGCTACTTTATAATCAGACATTCGATTCTCCTGAGATAGCAGATAATTTTAGATTTTGCCATTAGATTTTGATGGGATGTATCAGTCAATATCTCTGTATACAAGAACTAAGATGTATCGCTGAAATTTCAAGTTATTTGGCCAAAATAATGCCCAATCCTAACTTTCTTCAAACTTGTTTTTGACTAGTTTATCAATTGCTTTCAGAACAGATTTCTCGTCTTTTCCGGATGTTCTGACGGCAATCTTGTCGCCAGGGGCGGCGGCAAGCATCATCAGCCCCATGATCGACAAGCCGGACACTTCCTGACCATCTTTGGTCACCAGCACTTCGGCATCAAATTCACTGACGAGTTTGACAAATCTCGCCGCCGCCCGCGCATGCAGACCGCACTCATTACAGATTGTCAGAGTGGCTTCACTCACCAGCTTAATCCACCCAATTGTTATTTGTCTTTGGCGAGAAGTTGTGAGGCAACATTGATGTATTTCTTGCCGGCCTCTTGCGCTTTAGTGACGCATTCTTCGAGATCGCATTGATCGCGACAACTGGCAAATTTAACTAGCATTGGTAGATTGACGCCGGCAATGACCTCGGTATTAGCCCGATCCATTACCGAAATCGCCAGATTTGAGGGAGTCCCGCCGAACATATCGGTTAACAGGACAACGCCATCGTCCGAGCTAACCTCTTTGACCGCATTCAAAATATTCATCCGGTGCTGTTCCATATCGTCATCTGCGCCAATACAGATCGCAGCGACTTTTTCCTGCGGGCCAACAACATGTTCCATTGCGGCAATAAGCTCATCCGCTAAATGACCATGAGTGACTAGAACCAAACCGATCATCGTTAGATTGAATCCTTACTCTAAATCCCGGTGATTTAATTGCGCCTGCAGGCCTGCTTTGTCAAACCACTTTGCAAGCTGTTCGGCAACGAAAACTGACCGGTGACGGCCACCAGTGCAGCCAATCGCGATGGTTAAATAGCTTTTACCTTCGGCTTTAAAACGTGGCATCAAAGGTTTAAGCATTTGAGTGAGATTTCCAAAAAAAGGTTCGTAGGCATCATCTGCTTTTAAATATACCCCGACAGTCTCATCCCTACCACTTAGCTCGCGCAGTTTACTTTCATAATGTGGATTGCGTAGAAACCGCGTGTCAAAAACCAGATCGGCCTCTCGCGGTAATCCTTTGCGGTAAGAAAAAGACGTTACAAAGACCGTAAGCTCGTTTTTAGCATCCTCGGCAAATTGTGCTTGCAGGATGGTTTTAAGCTCACCGGGCCCAATTGCCGTGGTGTCGATAACCAGATCAGCCCGCTGACGTAAGGGCGAGACCAGTTTGCGTTCGCGCTGAATGCCATCGGCGACCGGGCGGTCCATCGCCATCGGATGACGGTGGCGGGTTTCTTCATAGCGGAGCAGTAAGACATCGTCATCACAATCAACAAAAAGAATATGGGCATGGATATCAAAGCTATTGGTGATTTGATCCAAATGATTTAGGAATATATCGACGCCAAAATCGCGGGTCCGAATATCGACACCTACCGCCACCGGACGCCCAAACCCGGGGGTGCTGAGCTGCAAGTGGCTATCGGTAATTATGGCTTCTAGCATTGATAGCGGCACATTGTCGATGGCTTCGAAATTTAGATCTTCCAACGCTTTCAGCGCCGAAGACTTGCCGGCACCCGACAAGCCAGTAACTATAACTGCCAGAACTTTCTCCTGCCACTGTGACATCATTCGATCAAGGTGACCTTTCCTTCTCGAATCCGCAACGCCATTTTTATTTTGGCCACAGCAGAAACCTCGAACGGGTTGAGTTCAAGAACCAGGACGGCGACACCCTCAAGGGTTTCTTCTCTTGGTTCCGGCAGGCGCTCAATATCCGCCCCCGGTTTTAAATCGATAATTAGTTTAAGTGCCGCTTTATCAACGGCACTGATTTTGACCACACCGACGCCGCGCACTTCGATAAGGCCTTTAAGGTTGTCGGGTGCGGAAATGTTTAAGTAATTTTCGGCCCACGCAACATTAACCCGGTCATCCGCCACCAGTTGTGCGCCATCATCAATCAGCCGCAAGGCCAAATCGGATTTGCCGCTGTTTGACGGCCCACGGATTAATACGCCTTGCCCTTCTATGGCGATGGCAGTTGCATGAAGCTGGGTCATGGGGGAGAGATTACTCTGCTTGTGGCAGGTGGACAATAAAGCAGGCACCGGTTATTTTGCCCTCTTCATTGACATTGTTTTGAGCGGATATTCCACCGCGGTGAACATCAATAATTTGCTTTGAGATACTGAGACCCAACCCGGAATGAGTGCCGAACTTTTCGCTTTCCGGACGCTCTTTGTAGAAGCGACCAAAAATACTTTCTTCGGTTCCAGGTGCGAGACCGGGGCCCTCGTCCTCAACGCTAATTTTCACAAAAGCGTCTTCATTTGTTATACGGAGCGTTATGCAGCCATTGTCAGGACTAAAGCCCACTGCATTGCTAATAAGATTTCGGAAGACCTGGACGATGCGGCCCTCAAGACCATGGATCACGATCTCTCCGGTATTTTCCCGGATCAAATTCAAATTGATGCCGTGCTCATCAATCGTCACATCGTGCAGATCGACCAAGGTCTCAAGCAGGCCATCGAGATTAACCGGCGCCATTTTCGCCCGTGATAATTCGGCGTCCAATCGCGACGCGTCAGAAATATCCGAGATCAGCCGGTCGAGTCGCTGAATATCATCGAGAATTATCGACATCAGCTTTTTCTGTTGCTCAGAATCTTCTACGCGCGATACCGTTTCAACGGCACTTCTCAGCGATGTCAGGGGATTTTTAATCTCATGAGCGACGTCAGCGGCAAAGCGTTCAATGGCGTCCATCCGCTGCCACAGGGCTTCGGTCATATCGTTCAACATAGAACCTAGCTCGCCGATTTCGTCTTTACGCGTCATCAAATCGGGGATCGCATAGTGCCGTGAGTGGCCTTTCCGGATTTTTTCGGTGGCGACGGCGAGACGTTTCAGCGGGCGGGCGATGGTACGCGCAAGATAAAACGACAGTAATATTGTCACCAGTAGCGCAACACCAAATACTTTCAGAATATCGAGCCGCACCTGAAAAACGGCTTCATCGATTTGGCGCGAATCTTTGGTCAGCGTCAAAGCGGCCAGCACCTGCTTGTAGCGCTGAACCGGTACCGCCACACTGAGATCAAGCACGCCATTAGCTTGTGATTGGATGGCGGTTCCGTACTCGCCCTTCAAGGCGATCTTTGTCGCGACAGATAGATCAGTGGTATCGGTGGCATCCCTCAGCAGGTGGCGCAGCAATCCTTCAAAACCATTTGATATCCGCTCCGTCACGCCATTGTCAGTTTTCGGTGGCGGCAATTCTTCGACTTGAACCGCACCGCCACGGCCGCCGAGCATGCGGCTATCGGTCAGCGTTTTACCGTTTGCCAATATGAGCCGAGCATAGGTCCCCGTGGTCAAGGACAGGCGCCGGACAATTTGGCGCGCACGCTCAGCTTGCACATGTTGTTTGGAGCCCCGATTGCCGACCGCTGCCTCACCGATGGCGGCAGCAAATAGTTTAGCCTGGATATTGAGCGCCGCCAGTTCGCTGTCGATTAAGCCTTGGCGGTATTGGCCAACATAAAGCAAGCCGACAACCAATAAGGCTAGGGCCAAAACATTGATCGCCAAGATACGGCGGGTAATCGGCGACATTCCGGAACGTTTTAGATTATTGGTGTCAGCTCTGGTAATTACCTGAGTTTTTGCTTGCGATTTTTCCCCTGATTGCAAAACTGACCCCGTCGCATTTAACTGCTGCAGTTAATTGGTTACTTGGTTTCGGCCGCACTCTCTTGATATCGATAGCCAACGCCATAGAGCGTATCAATTTCACTAAACTCATTGTCAACTGCGCGGAATTTTTTCCGCAAACGTTTGACATGACTGTCGATGGTCCGGTCATCAACATAAATATGCTCACCGTAGGCCGCATCAATCAATTGATCACGGTTTTTGAAATGGCCGGGCCGGGTTGCCAGTGATTTCAACAGCAAGAATTCAGTAACTGTCAAATTAACCGGCTCACCTTTCCAGCTGCATTGATGACGGCCCGGGTCCATGATGAGCTGGCCACGGCGAATAACTTCTTCAGATGAGCCGTCGGGACCAGTACTCGTATCCAACTCGCGGCGCCGTAACAGGGCGCGAATTCGTTCGATCAGCAAGCGTTGGGAAAACGGCTTTTTGATATAATCGTCAGCTCCCATACGAAGGCCTAGCACTTCGTCGATCTCATCGTCTTTCGAGGTTAGAAATATTACCGGCACGGCGCTTTTTTCACGGATTTTACCGAGCAATTCCATACCGTCTATCCGCGGCATCTTAATATCGAGCACGGCCAAATCTACCGGTTTTTGTGAAAGACCGCGCAAGGCGTCAGCGCCATCGACATAGGTTTCGACGCTAAAGCCTTCGGCTTCAAGCGCCATAGATACAGAGGTTAAGATATTTCGATCATCATCAACGAGAGCAATGGATTGAGACACTGGTACACCTTTACATTTTGATGTTAAACACAATCCCATTCAATTTTTGAGGCAAAAAACGCATGTTATGGCCTCCGAACAGGTATAGGCTAAATTGACACAGCAATTGTGTCAAAAATATAGTTCAAATATGGCGGGATAAAATTTAGGTAAATATTGATAATGGCCGCACCAAGAGCAAAAAAACTTTATGTAATTCAAACTTCCCGGCAGATCATCAGAGGCGCCAGCAAGGCCTTTCTCAATACTCTCACCAATCCGGCAGACGTCTCATTCGCCGGCTGGCCGTCGAGCTCGATGGTAACCACGGTAGCGGCCTGGGATTGCTCGCCGGTGCTGATGCTTTCGGATATCGCCTATCATGCGCAAAACATTCAGGCCGATTCGCGTTGTGCCATTTTGTTTGACGGTACTGCAGGCTACACCCGGCCCCAGGAAGGACCGCGCGTCAGTGTCGTTGGGCGGCTTAAAAAAACCAACGACAAAAAACTGCACGCCCGGTTTTTGAACCGCCATCCCGGCGCCCGCCATTATGCCGGCTTTGGCGATTTTAATTTCTATAAAATGGGCGTTGAAAAATTTCATTTTGTCGGTGGCTTTGCCCGCGCAGTTTGGCTCAATAAGCGGAAAGCCCTCCTGGCCAAAGCAGATTGGACTGACATAGCAAAAAGCGAACCAGGCATCATCGAACATATGAACGCCGACTATGCCGATACCCTTCGGTTCTATGGCAATAAATTGCTCGGTAAACGCGGTAAACACTGGCGCCTGATTGGCATTGATCCTGAAGGCTGCGATCTGATATGTGGTGAGAACATTCACCGGCTGAATTTTGCCACCAAATGCACCTCGGCGGCGGCATACCGGAAACGCCTGGTCGATCTCGCCGCGCACGCGCGTAAAGCATAGGATTCAACCCATACTTCAAATCTGTACTGGACAAAACCGTTGTTCACTAAGGACTTGGGACAGATAGGACAGAAGAATAAGAAGAAAGAAAATTTTGGTGCCGGGGTTAAACAGCCGCCTCATGCCAGGAGCGGGAGATGGCCTGTCGGGGCAGGCGATCAACCTCATTCACTTTTCGTTGCGAGCTGGTTGACGAGCAATCAGCCCTTTCCACACGCCAGTGGCCAAAGCCGCGAAAGCAGCAATCAGCGTCAAATGTAGTGGATCACTCAACATATGGGACAATTCGCCCCACAAGGCCATCTGCGCGTGCCCATCGACGTGGGCAAAAGCGGCGGTTGGCACCGACAGGGCGGCGGCGAGCGTGGCTATAATGATGTGTTTCATGATTTGTCTCCTAGCTTTCTAGAATCAGTGGTGATGATGATGGTGGTGGCCGTGCGCGTGCGCATGGTCATGCGCCGCATCCTCGGGGTCGCGGCCATCACGGATGGCCAGTAATTGCGCCAGATGATAGGTCTCGGTTCCCTCGGCATGGACGAACAGAAACGCCAGCGCCGTTTCAAGAGTGACCATCTTGCCCGGAAGCGGATGATAGACCAATTCCTTGGAGCCGAACCCCGGCGCGGCGGAGCCGACGCTGAACGTGTCGTTGATTTGCACTTCAATGAGTTTGCAGGGTGCCTCACCGTCGCGTTCCAGTTCCATCGGTATGCCCGAGAGTTTGAGAAAACCTAACTTGTCTTCGGTCCGCCGGTAGCCATCGACGAAGGCGCGCTCCAGCAGTGTCCTGCCCCCCTATAACTGATCCAGTTTTGTTATAATAACGAGTTTAGTTTGGAGGGTAGTAATGACACGGAAGCGCTTTTCAGAAGAGGATATATTAGGGATTTTACGTCAGATAGAACTGGATCTGGCCGGTGGCGGTACTGTTGAGACAGCCATACGGTCTGCCGGCATCAGCGATGCGACATATTACAAGTGGCGTAAGACTTACGGTGGTATGGGTAGATCTAAATTGCATGAGTTCAAGTCGCTGGAGAAGGAGAATGCCCGATTGAAGCACATTGTAGCTGATCTTGAGCTGGATAAGCTGATCCTTAAAGAAAGTCTCGATTATTTAAAACCCAAGGCCTGACGGTTGCCGATCTGCGTCAGGCAGTTATTTATGTTCGTCAAAAGCTGGATACCTCGGAGCGACGGACCTGCAAAACGATTGGCTTGGCCCGAAGTACCCAGAGATACAGTTCCACTGTCAAGAATGATGATGAAGGGCTACGACTGGCGATGATCCGACTAGCTAAGCAGTATGGGCGCTATGGCTATCGCAAGATAACTCAGCTGCTGCGTATGGAAGGCTGGGTTGTTAATCACAAGAAGATTGAACGGCTGTGGCGAGAAGAAGGTCTGCAACTGCCACATCGTCATAAAAAGCGGAAACGGCTGTATCATAAAGACGGTTCTGTTATCCGCTTACGACCTCGATATCCGCGTCACATATGGAGCGTCGACTTCGTTCACGACAAGCTAAGTAATGGTCGCAGTTATAAGATACTGACGGTCATTGATGAATACACCAGAGAAGCTTTATGTGTGGCTGCAAAGCCGAGAATGGGTCATGCAGAAGTTTTGGATGCGCTTTATCCGTTATTCCTCAAACATGGTAAGCCACACTACATACGATCTGACAATGGTTCTGAGTTTATTGCCCGTGATCTACAAGCTTGGCTCAAGAAGGTTGGAATTAAATCTATTCAAATCTATCCCGGCAGTCCTTGGGAGAATGGATACAACGAACGCTTTAATGGCACGCTCAGAAAAGAAGTCCTCAATGCCGAATGGTTCTCGACCATCAAACAGGCTCAGATCGTCATTAATACCTGGTTGAAACAATACAATCATATCCGGCCTCACCAGTCTTTAAATATGAGACCGCCGGTGCCGGAGACTCTACATCAAAATGGTACATAAAAAGGGGGCTTTACAGTTAAGGAGCATGACAGGTGGAAGATGCAGAGACTACTTCTCAAAAGGGAAAGGACGCGCTTTGTTTTTTCGATCGGCACAATTGATCCGATCGACGTTTCTAAAACTTGAAACACGAACATGGTTCACTCTTGCCGCTTTGAGTGGCGGCCTGGTCAAGCAAACGTCGCAGGATGAAGATGCCGTTCAAATGGCCCGTGAATTTACCCGCGAGTATATTGAACTTAGAAAACTACGCGGTTTTGCAAATAATGATGAGAGAATTTCCACTCTAACCCAGGCATTGTATCTATATCAGAATATCGGCGATAAAAAGAATGAAGCCGTGCTGAAAAAAGAAATCCAATCTGTTCTTGTGTCTAACGATTCCGAAGAAGAGCATAAATGAGAATTTTAATAGTTGTCGTTAAGCGATTATTCGTATTCGTAGCTCTTAGCCTAATTATGCTGGAAATAAGCGTTCGCCTTCTCGTCGCAACTGACTTGTTGCATCCGCAAGTCGCGCTTGGGAGATATGGTGCTCACCAGTTAGAGGATATCATCTATGATGGCTACGTGGTGAAAAATACTGTAGCCGCTGGTGCGATGTTTCGCAAGAAAACCATCAGCGCATATTCTGGTTATTACGGGACCTTCGACTACACGGCCGAAGCGAATCGTATTTTGATTATGGGGTCATCTTACACCGAAGGATGGTCACCAAAATACAATCACCAACTTTATGCGAAAATTGCCAGCAAACAGCTAACGCGAGACATCGGAATGCCGATACAATTTGCCGATGCTTCGGCTAACTCCCTTGCATCTCTCTTTAATACCTATGCCATTTATGGAAATAAAATCATTAACAAGAATGTTGCGCACGATGTTGTTATCGTCGAACTAGCCCTGGCGAATTTCAATCCCATCTGGGGGGAGGTTGTAACTCTCGACACTTATACGCCAATCGTCTGGAATGAGGGGATTGCCCAAAAGGCGATGCGGCACTTCTATTCGTTTCGCTTCCTGATGTTATCTATCGATACAATTTCGTTCGGCGTATTGAAGCTCGACCCACCGTTCCAAAGGAAAACATTTAAGCAAACCAAGGAGGTTGGTCAATTTAATAAAAAAATGAGGGCTATTTATACATCAAACAGGCCTTCATTCGATATCCAGGAATTACGCCAAGTCGATGCACGTGAGACGATTTTTGCCGAAAAGCTCACGCGAAAGGTCCTTGGTGTGGAGCCTGTATTCAAAGCCCTTGCCAAAATTAATGATCTAGCAAAAAAGCAGGGCATGACCATGGTGTTGCTTTTGTTTCCCGAATTTCTAAGAGAGGAACTTATCACAATTGTCAGAGAAATGGATCGCGTCGGGGTAGCCGTAATTTATTTGGACAACCTCAGGGAGTACACGAATGGAAATATTTGGCAGCGCAACCACCCCTATACTCCAATCGGACAAAAATTGATGGGCGATGGGTTGGCTGAAGGATTAAAACCCATCTTGAAATTTCTCGTGAATAAAGCGGAGTAAGAATAATTACAAACTATGAGTAGCTGTTGGCTCTATGGGTATGATTGAAAGTAAGTAATGAATCTTACAGGTCAACTGAAATAATTTTTATTTCAGTTGACCAAAAGTTGTTTATCCATAGACAGAAATTCTGATGTCCGCTAATGGGATGGGCCGACCGTGTTCTACACTTTAGCTCCAATACTGGAGCAGTGAACACGGAAAGAAATATGATCATGACGAACAAGATATCCCCAGCGACGATTTCAACGATTGGCAACGACATTGGCAAGAACAGTTTTCATGCGATTGGCTTTGATGAAAAAGGCGCGATTGTACAGCGCCAGAAGCTGTCGCGTGGCCAGGTTACGGTCCGTTTTGCCAATCTTCCCCATTGTCTCACCGGCATGGAAGCGTGCGTCGGTGCCCACCATCTCAGCCGTCGCGTTCAGTCAACTAAGAATAATATATTATTGCAGTTTTATTTTGGCTTGTGGACTTCCTATTTATATAATCGGAAGGAGCGAGGAAAACGGTGGTTGGCCAAGACATTAAAGATATGTCGGCCAAGGTTTTGGTGGTGTTAAATGGTGCTCCCAAGAACTTTTTGGTGGCCTATCCCGAAGGCGCCGTATTGGTGACCCGGATGGTACGGTGCTGGAGAGCAATAAAAAAGGCTCTGCTTTGGCGGCACTTATTGGCGGCGATCAACCCGCCGAGTTGCAAGATCTCATTCGCTAGGCGCAAAATGGACAGGGGGCGAATTTAAGTGGGATCGTCGTCGGGGGAAAACCCAACTCAATGAAACAGCTGTACCGGTTCAGGACGGCGACGCAATATTACTACTAACTCATGATCAGATATTTGAGCGTAACATGTTATCTGCGCTGGTTGATTCGCCTGATAATTTTATTGGCCAAAGTCCGGATAATTTTAAATTGGTTAATGATGTTCACGGCCATCATCGCGGTGACGAAGCCTTAATATCATTAGCTCGATTTTTTAGAAAAAACTCACGGCTCGGCGATGCGGTGGCTCGCTTTGGCGGCGATGAATTTGCCATGTGGCTGGATGGTATAGATCAGGAAAGCGTAAAAAAACGCACTCACGCAATGATCGAAGACAGTGCAATATTTAAGAAATTCTCCGGCGATGAAAATAGCCGCTGGGTTTGTCAATTGGCGTGTCGATGTATGATTCAGAAAGCGACGAAGATATCGATTGTTTGCTCCATCGCGCTGATGAAGCAATGTATAACGTCAAACGCCAAGGCAAAGGAAGATTTGCTTTTGCGGAATTTAATCCGGCGGCAGATTAGACGGCTTAACTCGCCTCAATTAATGTGCCGGCACCGTGTTCGGTAAATAACTCCAGCAGCAGAGCATGCGGCGCTCTGCCGTCAATAATAACTGCCGCATCGACACCATCATCAACCGCTTTGAGACAGGTTTTAACTTTTGGAATCATACCGCCTTGGATTGCCCCATCTTTAATCATTTGCCGGGCCTGTTTAGCATCCATTTTGCTAATCAGTTTACCATCCACATCAAGGACACCAGCGACGTCGGTGAGCAGCAGTAAACGCTTTGCTGTCATCGCAGCGGCAATAGCGCCGGCTGCGGTATCGGCATTGATGTTATAGGTTTCACCTTTTTCCCCAGCGCCAATTGGTGCGATCACCGGGATCATGTCGGATTCTTTAAAAATATCCAATACATGAGTTGAGATGCTTTTCGGCTCGCCGACAAAACCTAGGTCGAGTATTTTTTCGATATTTGAATCTGGGTCGCGTTGAGTGCGTTGGACTTTGGCGGCTTTAATCAAATTACCGTCTTTGCCCGAAAGGCCAACGGCATAGCCACCCGCATCATTGATGGCTGCCGCGATCTGTTTATTGATCGTGCCGGCTAATACCATTTCCACCACTTCGACCGTAGCTGCGTCCGTGACCCTTAGGCCATCGACAAAAGAGGATTGAATTTTCAGTTGGTCCAGCATCTTGGCAATTTGCGGACCGCCACCGTGTACGACAATGGGATTAATCCCAACATGCGCCAATAGCACGATATCAGCGGCGAACAGACCTGCCAGTTCTTTATCACCCATCGCGTGCCCGCCATACTTAATGACAAATGTTTCACCCGCATGACGCCGCATATAGGGCAGCGCTTCGCCTAACACAGCTGCCTGGGCAAGTGATTTTTCTTTAAGTTTGTCCTCTTTTTTACTCATAGTTCTCTGCTTTAATTCATAATTCCTATTTGGGCGCGCGACTTTAGCCTAACTCGCCTGAAATACAAAGTGAAAATCACCAATGATTTTATGAAGTTAGCTGGCTAACGTTGCCAAGGCCGCCCGCATTTCTTCGATGCCCAGGGATTTAAACGAGCTGGTGACTAATATCTCCGGATGTGCAGCGACGTGTTTGGTAATTTCTTTATCGGTTTTGGCGAGCAATTTCTCGAGCTCGGTTGCTTTGATTTTATCACATTTGGTCAACACGATTTGATAGGCGACAGCCGCTTCATCCATCAATGCCATTACCTCGCGGTCGGTGTCTTTGAGGCCGTGCCGTGAATCAATCAGTAAACAAACGCGGCGCAATCGAACGCGACCTTTCAGATAGCTTTTAATCAGCCGGGTCCATTGGTCAACTACTGATTTGGCAGCTTTGGCGTAACCGTAGCCAGGCAGATCCGTCAGCATCATCCGGCCACCGAGATCGAAAAAATTTACCTGCTGAGTGCGTCCGGGGGTATTGGACGTGCGGGCCAGGTTTTTACGTCCGGTTAAAGCGTTCAGTAAACTGGACTTGCCAACATTGGACCGCCCGGCAAAGGCGATTTCAGGTAGATCAGTATCCGGCAGTTGGTTAAAGCTCGCGGCACTGATGAGGAAATCGCAATTTTGGGTGAATAATAATCGGCCAGACTCAAGATCAGGTGCTTCCGTATCCGTCTCCATCAGGCCTTTCCTAACGCGTGTTCGAGCGAGCGGTTAGCTTTTTTTCTTAGAGGGACCACCACCGATTGGCACTCCGGCTTTGCGCATGATGACATATTGCTGCAGCACCGAAAGCGCATTGTTCCAGGCCCAATAGATCACCAGGCCAGCCGGGAAACGGGCCAGCATAAAGGTGAACATAATCGGCAGGAACATAAAGATTTTTGCCTGGGTTGGATCGGGCGGCGGTGGATTCAGTTTTTGCTGAATAAACATTGTCACACCCATAATGATTGGCCAGACGCCAATTGCCAGAATCTCCGGCGGCGTCCAGTTGATCAAACCGAAAAGATTAATCGGCGTCAGCGGATCGGCAGCGGATAAATCTTTAATCCAGCCGTAGAACGGCGCGTGACGTAGCTCAATGGTGACAAACACCACTTTATAAAGTGCAAAAAACACCGGGATCTGCGGTAAAATCGGCAAACAACCGGAAGCCGGGTTGGCTTTTTCGCGTTTGTACATCGCCATCATTTCTTGATTTAACCGCGCCTTATCATCCTTAAAGCGCTCGCGCAGTTTGAGCATTTCCGGCTGCAGCAGTTTCATTTTACTCATGGCGCGATAGGATTTGTTGGCGAGTGGGAAGAACGCCAGCTTAATCAATACTGTCAGCAGTAGGATCGAAAGACCCATATTGCCGAGAAAGCCGTTGAAATAAGCCAGGGCAAAAAAGATTGGCTTAGTCAGGAATTCAAACCAGCCCCAATCAATGGCCAGATCAAACCGGGTAATGTTGAGCTGATCCCGGTAGTCGATAATCAGTTGAGCTTCTTTGGCACCGGCAAAAAAGCGGCTGCCGGTTTCGCCAGTCGCACCCGGGGCAATCGTTTGGGCCGCGCCTCTGAAATCAACCTGGTAATTATCGAGATTCTTTTGCAGCTGATCAGAAAAGCGATTATCGGCGGCTGTTTTTTGGTCTGGGATCAGGGCGGTCAGCCAGTATTTATCGGTGATGCCGATCCAGCCGCCTTTGGATTTGTTTTGAATCAACTTGCTTTCCTGAATTTCGTCGTAGTCAATTTCTTTCAACACGCCGTCAAAGACACCCAAGAGGCCTTCATGAAGGATATAAAAATCGGTAATTTCTGGTGTGCCGGTCCGGGAGATGCGGCCAAAGGGGAAAACCGTGACTGTCTTGCTGCCGCTATTTACGACCCGCTGCTTGACCGTGAACATGTAATTGTCATCCAGTGAAATGTCCTGAATGAACTTTACACCATCGGTATTTTGCCAACTCAGTGATACCGGTGATCGGGGTGCCAGGGTCTGATTGTTTACCGTCCAGACGGTTGCTGCATCGGGAGTTTTGGTATCAGCCGAGACCCAGCCGAAATCAGCATAGTACGGATTAGCACTTCCAAACGGTAACAGCAGGGAAATATTTTTGCTGCCTTCCTCGATGGTTTCCCGGTAGTCGTTTAAAATAAGATCATCAAACCGAGCGCCGACCAATGAGATCGAACCACGGAGGCGGGGTGAAATAATTTTCAATCGAGGTGAAGCAGCGAGGGCCTTTCTTAGCACCTCAACCTGTTGAGCAGTGCTATCGGCTCCACCCGGTACTGGAACTGCCATACCGGGCGCAGCCGGGGCGCTCGGTGCCGAACCAGGAGTCGCTGTTGATGTTGCTGGCGTGCCCGGTGTTGATGGGGTACCCGGTTTGGTTTGAGCCGCTTTTTGCTGTTCGGCGGTTAAGGTTTCCTCGGGAGGCCGTTGACTCGCGCTCCACCACTGAAAGCCGATCATGATGAGGGCCGACAGCGCGATGGCGAGAAACAGGTTTTTTTGTTCCATGGTTTTTTAATTTCCTGACTTTATCTCTCTACGCAGTCCCGACGTATGTGTGGCGGAAAACTTTTGTGAATTTATTTCATTTGAAGAATTTGCGCGCTCGGTATATCCGTGCATCGGCTCTTCTGCAACCGCCTTTTCCGTTATTTTTGTTCCGTTTTCCCCGGGTGTTTTTGGTGGCACCGGATCATAGCTGCTGCTGCCCCAGGGGTTACAGCGTAAAACCCGCTTTAAGGCCAGCCAAAAGCCCAGAAAAGGTCCATGAATATCAATTGCTTCGACGGCATATTGAGAACAAGTCGGCAGATGGCGGCACGAACCCGGCAGGACCGGTGAGATCAACCATTGATAAGAGCGAATGAATAAGAGAAAAAATCCGCGAAAAAAATGCCCGACCAAAGTCATGATTTTTCCTCATAGGCATCAAGCTTTTTGAGGGCTTTTTTGAGGTCAGCCTTAAGTTCAGGGAAGCTCCGTTTAATCGCCTTCTGGCGGCCGATGATAACAAAATCCCGATGAGGCCGGGCGTGTTTGGGCAGCACCACCGCTGCCGCTGCCCTGAGGCGCCGTTTAACGCGGTTTCTGACCACGGCGTTGCCAACTTTCTTACTAACTGTAAAACCCAGCCGAATCGGCTCATACTTTTCGGTATTGCGTTCATTTTTGCTATGTTCACGCATTTGTAAAACCAGACCGGGCTGAGCGTGGCGCAGGCGCGTTGAAGCGACCCTCAGAAACTCCGGGCGTTCTTTCAAGCGTTCTATTGGATAGGCC
>PVBE011532418.1_pt1 | contig 19180 bp, 23 predicted proteins | sample 1631181 | NCBI WGS metagenome assembly PVBE01 (sample SAMN08397723, study PRJNA350692) | Marine metagenome, whole genome shotgun sequencing project. | isolation source: water | place: Pacific Ocean | collected 2012-04 | reverse complement strand
CATCCATAACCGCCGCTTGAACCATCAACGTCAAGCGGCTTAACATCAAACCAAGATGAGCCAGATCCTCCGTTAAGAAATAGGCTCTGATGTCCCAAATGTTTTGATGACGGACAAGTATGATAGTCAAAATGATACACTGACAGAGGAATGCATGAGTTTTTAGTATTGGGGTGGTTGTGCATCCCGACCGCGTCGAGGACTCGTGGTGGTGCAAAGAGGGCCACAACCTGGCCCCGGGTGACCTGGGCTCCGTGTGGGAGACGCGCCCCGACGTGCTGGTGGTTGGCACCGGGTTCCACGGCAACATGCGCGTCCCCGAAGAGATTCGCCGGTTCTCCCGATCCCTCGGTATCGAGTTACGCGCCGCGCCGACGTGCCAGACCGTCACCGACTTCAACGACTTGGCCTCCGACCCCTCGCGGAAGGTTTCCGCCGCCTTTCACCTGACCTGTTGAGGGGGCGGACGCCAGAGCCCCCGCCGACTTCTCCCACCCCTTCCATTCGCCAAATGCCCCTTGCGCCCCTATATTAAAGACGCCGGGCAGGGGATCGGCTCGGCGCTCTACCGCGCACATCGAGGACGCGCATGAAAAGCTTCGGCAGGGTCCCGGAACGTACCGGGCCCGGAAACGATTGGAAGACCATCGGCATGCTGCTGCCGTACCTGTGGCCGGGGGATTCCCTCGAACTCAGGGCGCGGGTGGTGCTGGCGCTCGTCCTGCTCGCCACCGCCAAGGGCATCAACGTGGTGGTGCCCGTGTTCTACAAGCTCGCCGTCGACGCCATCACCTCGCCGGCGGGCGCCACAAGTGCCATCGTCGCCGTGCCGGTGATGCTGCTCGTTGCCTACGGGGTGGCGCGCATTCTAGCCCAGGCCTTCGGCGAGCTGCGCGACGCCGTCTTCGCCAAGGTGGCGCAGCGCGCCATCCGCCAGGCCGGCTTGCACACCTTCCGCCACTTACACGCGCTCTCCTTGCGCTTCCACATGGATCGCAAGACGGGCGGCGTTTCGCGGGCCATCGAACGCGGCATCCACGGCATCGAGTTTCTGCTCTCCTTCATGCTGTTCAACGTGCTGCCGACCATCCTCGAGATCCTGCTGGTGTGCGGCATCCTGTGGACCCTCTACGATTTCTGGTTCGCGTTGGTCACCTTCCTCACCATCAGCGGTTACATCGCCTGGACCCTGGCCATCACCGAATGGCGCATCAAGTACCGCCGCCTCATGAACGAGACCGATTCGGAAGCCAACACCAGGGCCATCGACTCCCTGCTCAATTACGAAACCGTCAAATACTTCAACAACGTGGGGCACGAGGCGCGGCGCTTCGATTCGGCGCTCAGGGCCTACGAGGACGCCGCCGTCAAGAGCAAGGTGACGCTTTCCATGCTGAATATCGGCCAGGGCGTCATCATCGCCGTGGGGTTGATGCTGGTCATGGTCATGGCCGGCTACGGGGTGAAGGCCGGCACCATGACCGTGGGGGACTTCGTGCTGGTCAATTCCTACCTCATCCAGCTCTTTATGCCGCTCAACTTCCTGGGCTTCGTGTACCGCGAGATCCGCCGCTCGCTGACCGACATGGAGACCATGTTCGGGCTCCTCGGGGAGCCCGCCGAGGTGGCCGACCGCGCCGGCGCCCCGGTATTGCGCGTCGGCGGCGGCGAAATCGCCTTCGACGACGTGTCTTTTCGCTACGATCCCCGGCGCCCGGTGCTCGATGGCGTCTCGTTCACCGTGTCGGCGGGCAAGACGGTGGCCATCGTCGGGCCGTCGGGAGCCGGCAAGTCGACCATCTCGCGGCTGCTTTTCCGCTTCTACGACGCCACCGGCGGCGCCATCCGCATCGACGGCCAGGACATTCGCGACGTGACCCAGGAATCCTTGCGCGCCGCCATCGGCGTGGTGCCCCAGGACACGGTGCTGTTCAACGACACGGTCTTCTACAACGTCGCCTACGGCAACCCCCGGGCGACGCCGGCCGAGGTCGAGGAGGCGGCGCGTCTGGCCCGCATCCACGACTTCGTCATGGCCCAGCCCGACGGCTACGCGACCCACGTCGGAGAGCGCGGCCTGAAACTGTCGGGCGGCGAGAAACAGCGTGTAGCCATCGCCCGCACCCTCCTCAAGGAGCCGAGAATCATGCTCTTCGACGAGGCCACCTCGGCCCTCGACACCCATACCGAGCGCGAGATCCAGGTCTCGCTGGCCGAGGTTTCGGCCAATCGCACGACCCTGATGATAGCCCACCGACTGTCGACCGTGGTCGATGCCGACGAGATTCTAGTGCTCGAACACGGCCGCATCGTCGAGCGCGGCACCCACGCCGGCCTGCTCGCCGAGGACGGCAAGTACGCCGCCATGTGGCGGCGCCAGCAAGAGGTCGCCCAAGCCCTCGATACCCTGGAGCGCACCGGCGAAGCCGACGAACTGCTGGCCGTCCCCGGTGGGTCCGAGCCCAGCAAGGCGGCGGAATAGCAACGCGCCTCCCAAGCTCCGGTAATTCCAACGCGGAGGACGGCGTTGGTGGCGTTCAGGCGGTGCCGACGCACAGGCGAGCGAAGGTGCGAAGCCGATAGAGGGCGCCGTCGCGGTAGGGCTCCAGCGCCTCGACGACGCTTGCCTCCAGCCGTTGCCGCGCCTCCGCCGTCAGCGCCGCCATCTCCTTGGCGTAGGAACGCTCGAGCCGGGCGCGCCAGAACCGGGTGTCCGCCGGCATCTCGTTGTCGTCGTCGAGATCGGTTTCGGTAACCTCGGAAAACCCCGCCGCGCGCAGGACCTCGACCACGCTGCCCGCTTCGGCGTAGCGGTGGCGCTTGCCCGGCGTCTCGTCGAGATCGAGGCCGAGAAATTGGTGGATAGCGTGCCGGGTGATGTCGAAGAGCACGTTCTCCTCGAGCGGTCCCCATACCAGGAAGGCGGCCCGGCACCCCGGTTTGAGGATGCGCCGCGCGGCGCTGGCGGCGGCCAGCGAATCGTCGGGGAACATGAAGCCGAAACGGCAGGTGAGGGCGTCGAAGGCGGCGTCGCGATAGGGCAGATCCTGCATGTCGGCGATGACGTAGCGGACGTTGGCGAGCCGCGCCTGGACGGCACGCTGACGGGCACCGCCAAGCATCTCGGGCACCAAGTCGGTAGCGAAGACGATGCCGCGCGCACCGACGCGGCTCGCCATGGTGAGCGCCGGCTCGCCGGCCCCGCTGGCCAGGTCGACGACCGTCTGGCCGGCCTTTACGCCGGCAGCGTCCATAAGGCGCGCGTTGTAGGGGTCGGCCTGGTTGACGCCCTCGTCGGTGGTGCGGTTCCACGCCGCGGCGCGTCCCGCCCAATGGGCGCGCTGGGCCGCCCTCGCTTCGTCTTCGTCGGCGTCCACGGTCATGCCTGCAACCCCGCCGCCGCGTCCTGGCGCGCAATCCAACCACCGCCGAGCACGCGTTCGCCATCGTAGAAGACGCAGGCCTGGCCCGGCGCGACGCCGGCCTGGGCCTCGTCCAGCACCACCTCGGCCCCATCGCCGGCAACGGCGCGCACGGTGGCCGGCACCGGTTCCTGGGCGGAGCGCAGCTTGACCCGGACCTCAATTGGGTCGTCGGGCATGTGCGCCGCGCCCAGCCAGTTGACCCCGTACGCGCCGAGCCGGTCCTTGAGCAGCGCCGGGCGCGGCCCGACCACGACGCGGCGCTCCCGGGGCTCCAGACGGACCACGTACAAGGGCTCGGGCGCGGCGATGCCGAGGCCCCGGCGCTGCCCCACCGTATAGTGGATGAGCCCTTCATGGCGGCCCACCACGTTGCCTTGCACATCGACGATGTCGCCGGGCTCGGCGGCACCGGGGCGGAGCGCATCGACGACGCCAGCATACGATCCCTCGGGCACGAAGCAGATGTCTTGGCTGTCCGGCTTGTCGGCCACCGGCAAGCGCAAGCGCTGGGCGTGGGCGCGGGTCTCGTCCTTGGCCAGCTCGCCCAGGGGAAAGCGCAGAAATTGAAGCTGCTCGACGGTCATCGCGAATAGGAAATAGCTCTGGTCGCGCACCGTGTCGGCGGCGCGGTGCAGCTCGGGCCCGCCCGCACCCTGGCGCCGGCGCACGTAGTGGCCGGTGGCCAGGGCGTCGGCGCCAAGGTCCCGGGCGGTGCTCAGGAGATCGTGGAACTTGACCGTCTGGTTGCAGCGCACGCAGGGAATCGGTGTCTCACCGGAGAGGTAGGAATCGGCGAAGTCTTCGATTACCGATTGCCGGAAGCGCGCCTCGTAATCGAGCACGTAATGGGGGATTCCCAGGGCGTCGGCGACGCGGCGCGCGTCGTGGATGTCCTGGCCGGCGCAGCACGCGCTGGGGCGCCGGGTAGCCGCCCCGTGGTCGTAGAGCTGCAGGGTGATGCCGATGACCTCAAAGCCCACCTCGGTCAACAGCGCCGCCGTGACCGAGGAATCGACGCCCCCCGACATGCCGACGACGACGCGCGTCTCGGCGGGCGCCTTGTCGATACCCAGGCTGTTCATGGCCGGAAATATAGGGCCTTTGGCGGCCCATACAAGCGCCGGGGCCGCATCAGCCGGCCCGGTGATCCCCGTCGCCGCCGGCCCGTCAGGCAAGGGCCGGCACGGAAGGCGCCGTCAATGGATGGTTTTCCCGTCCGCCGCGGTGCGCGGCAAGCTCTCGAACAGCGTGGCGTTGAGGCAGGTGACACGGCACGCCTCGAAATCCGCCGCGCACTGGTCGAAGTCCGGGCAGCGGACGCACGTCGCCACGGCGCGGCACATGAGCGGCCGCGCCTTCCGCCAACTACAATCGACATCTATCCCCAGACGTTCCATCATCGCGTGCAAGGGGTTCCACGTAAAATCGGTCTCGTGCATTGGTCCCGCTCCTCCCCCACTCGCACCATCTTTAGCGGGCTGCCCAGGGCGCTGCCTTGACGGAAATCAAGGAAAAGCCTACCGAATAACTGGAGGCGGTTGTGACGTCTCTCCTTGCCCCGTGGAAGGCCATCACAAGCAGCATCCGAGCCGTCCACGGGTCAAGGAGAGACGCCCGAAGGGTGGACCAAATCAGGCCTCCGCAGCGTTGCCGCTTCTTGCCGATGCGCTGGCATCGCCGGCGAAGCGGCGCCCAGCGGTCTTCCTGATTTGGTCTCATCACAACCGCCTCCAGTTATTTGGATAGGCTCTAAATCAATCGGTGCCTTGGGCTCGCCAGCCATGGCGCGCCTGCCGCCACAACAGGACAGCGCCGAGCGCCAGCAATCCTGCCCCGATGGTCGGGCGCACCCATCCCCCCCATCATGAACAGCAGCACCGAGACCGAAAGCGTCAACAGCGGCACGTAGGCTCGCGTCCAGCGCTTTTTGGCGCGCGCCGCCTGGCACCAGGGAAAAACCGCGGAAAACACGGCCAGTATAAAGAATAAAAGCGACCACGGACGGGTGAGGAAGGCGGCAAGCGCCGTCTCCCAGGTATCGGTGATGGTGAGCGCCCTGGACAGGTTGAGCTCGGCGATGTTGCCCAGCACCACGCCCAGGATCATCGGCGCCTCTTTCGCGCAGGGAATGTTTGCCTGTGGGAGCAATAATCCACCATCGCTAGGCGCGGTTTTCCGTGTTCGATTTGCGTTTGTTAAGGTGATTGTTAGTGGTATAGTTCTTCTATCCAAGTGCCCGTTTTCGTGAGACGGGCGCCCACTAAGAGAGAAGTAGCTATGCCAACAGGTACCGTCAAATGGTTCAATCCTACCAAGGGATTCGGATTCATTGAGCCGGAAGATGGATCGAAAGACGCTTTCGTCCATATCTCCGCCGTCGAACAGGCGGGGTTGAATTCGCTCAGGGAAGGTCAGAAGGTCGAATACGAACTGGTTGCAGGACAGGACGGAAGAGCCTCCGCTGAAAACCTGGTTGCCCTCGACTAACCACTAGATCATTCAAGAGCCGTTGTTCTTGGCGTCCGCCCGCGGGAAGTCTCGTGGAGGCGAAGGAGGGAGTCCTGCGTCCTGGCCACAAGGCCGGCCGGCACCACGGAGCGGCGTTTAACCAGACAGCAGATTGCGGGCTTCGGCGGGCAGGCTCACCACCAGGCCGTCGAGCTCGCCGGTCAGGATGATCTGATAGCCGAGTCGCGACGCGTGGGTCAGGCTCCAGGCGAGGTCGAGCATGTCGGCTTCCTCCTCGCTGGGCGCCGGTAGGCGGTCGAGCCACGCCGCATCGACAATCACATGGCACGTCGAGCACGCCATGCATCCCTCGCAGGCACCCTCGATATCGATGCCGTTGCGGTGCGCGATCTCCAACAGGGGGAGCCCGTCCGGCGCCTCGACGTGGCGGTGTTTTCCGCCGGGCTCGATGAAAGTCACGGTGGGCATCTGTGGGCATGGGGTCGGCCGCGGTCAGTTTGTACCAACGGCCGTTGGTATCAGATGTTGAAGCTCTCTCCGCAGCCGCAGCGGCTTTGCTCGTTGGGGTTGGCGAACACGAAGCCGGAAGACAGCTTGTCCTCGACGTAGTCCATCTCGCTGCCAACGAGGTACATCATCGCCGTCGGATCGATGAACACCTTGACGCCCTTGGTTACGACCACGTCTTCCAGGGCCTTTTTGTCCTCGGCGTATTCGACCACGTAGCTTAGGCCGTTGCAGCCCTTTGTGCTGATGCCGACGCGCAGGCCCAATACCGGCTTATTGCTCTTGGCGATCAGGGCCTTGACCCGCTCGGCGGCGGCATCGGTCAGCGTCAACATCTGGGCTGCCATCGATTTGCCTTTTGTCCAGCTCGCCGATGCGTCCTTACATCAGTAAACTCAAATATACCATCAACACATGCCAAGCGCCAGTTTGGCGTCTTCCGACATGCGTTCCGGGGTCCATCCCGGCTCCCACACCAACTTGACCTGGACCTCGCCGACACCGTCCACGCCGGCCACCGCGTCGGCCACCCACTTGGGCAGTTCTCCGGCCACCGGGCACCCGGGTGCCGTCAGGGTCATGTCGATGGCGACGGCGCCGTCGGCGCCGATGTCTACTTCGTAAATAAGGCCGAGTTCGTAAATGTTCACGGAAATCTCCGGGTCATAGACGGTGCGCAACGCCGCTACCACCCCATCCTCGGATGCAACCGTGGAACCGGGCGCCAGCGGGCCGCCGGCATGGGCGGTGAACTCCTCGCCCGCCAGGGCCGCCGGGGGCATGAAATCGTTGACGGTGCGCGTGTCGTCTTCGGCCGAGGCCATGGCGCCTCCTATACCGTGGTCACCCTTACGGGATCAACGGGACATTCGTGCTCGCCCGCCGCCGCCGCTTGCATGGTATGCCAGGCGAGGGTCGCGCATTTCACCCGAACCGGAAACTCGCGCACCCCGGAAAGTACTTGCAGTCGCTCTACCGCATCCTCGTCTTCGACCCCGCACACCAGCGGGTCGAAGTCTTCCCCGGTGCACATCCGGTGGAAGCCATCGAACAATTTCTTGGCTTCTTCCAAGTTCTTGCCGATCAGGACCTCGGTCATCATGGAGGCCGACGCCAAGGAGATAGCGCAGCCTCGGCCCTCGAACGCGGCATTCCGGATGACGCCGGCGTCGTCGACGGTGAGGTAGACGGTGAGCGTATCGCCGCACACCGGATTATAGCCGTGGGCCTCGCAGTTGGCGCCCTCGGGATGACCGAAGTTCCGCGGGTTCTTGCCGTGGTCGAGGATGACCTCCTGGTAGAGGTCGCGCAGTTCTTCCATCATCGGGCAAAGAGCTCCCTGACCTTGTCCAGCGCCTCGGCCAGTGCGTCGACCTCGGCACGCGTATTGTAGAGGGCAAACGAGGCCCGCGCCGTCGCCGTCACCCCGAAGCGCTCCATGACCGGCTGCGCGCAGTGGTGGCCGACGCGCACCGCTACCCCGGAACGGTCGACGATTGTTCCGACATCGTGGGCGTGGATGTCCTCCATGAGGAACGAGACGATGCTCGTCTTCTCCTTCGCCCTACCGTGGATGACGAGCCCGGGCACCGCGCCCAGGCGCTGGGTGGCATAGGCGAGAAGACCGTCCTCGTGGGCGTGGATATTATCAAGACCGAGGCCGGTGAGATAGTCCACCGCGGCGCCGAGACCGATGGCTTCGACGATGGCCGGCGTTCCCGCCTCGAAGCGGTGGGGGGCCTTCTTGAACGTGGTCTTCTCCAGGGTCACGACGGCGATCATCTCACCCCCCGTCTGATAAGGGGGCATGTCGTTCAGTATGTCTTCCTTGCCCCACAACACGCCAATGCCGGTCGGCCCGTACATCTTGTGACCCGAGAACACGTAGAAGTCAGCGTCCAGTTCCTGGACGTCGAGGACCATGTGGGGCGCCGCCTGGCAACCGTCGACGAGAACCTTGGCGCCCCGTTCGTGGGCCAGGCGGACGATGTCGCGGATCGGCGTCACCGTGCCCAGGGCGTTGGAGATGTGGGTCATCGCCACCAGCCGGGTGCGTGGCGAAAGCAATTTCTCGTATTCGTCGAGCAACAGATTTCCGTCGTCGTCGATGGGTGCCACCTTGAGAACCACCCCCAACTCGTCGCGCAGCATCTGCCAAGGTACGATATTGGCGTGGTGCTCCATGTGCGAGAAGACGATCTCGTCGTCGGCGGTCAAGAACTTGCGACCGTAAGTGGCGGCCACCAGGTTGATGGATTCCGTGCCGCCACGCGTAAGAACTATTTCGTCGACCGACCTGGCATTGATGAAATGCGCCACCTTGTCACGCGCCGCCTCGAAGGCGTCAGTGGAAAGTTGACTCATGTGATGCACGCCGCGGTGCACGTTGGAATAATAGGTCTCGTAGGCCTCCTGCATGGCGTCCAGGACCTGACGCGGCTTCTGGGCGCTCGCCGCGTTGTCCAGGTAAACCAGCGGCTGGCCATAGGCCATCTGGCGCAGGATGGGGAAATCCTGGCGCACCCGCTCGACATCGAGGGCGGCAGTGGAATTGTCGCCGGCGAGGACTTCGACGGCGGTTGTCGCCTTACTCATGTTGTTCTCCGCTCGCCGCCTGCGACAGCCAGGCTACGATCATTTCCTCCAGCGCCTCGGCCAACGGCTCGGGCTTCACGTCGTGCAGCGTCTCGGCCAGGAACGAGCGCACGAGCAGGCCACGCGCCGCCGCCTCCGGGATACCACGCGAGCGCAGATAGAAGAGCGCGTCCTCGTCGATGGTACCGACCGTCGCGCCGTGGCTGCACTTCACGTCGTCGGCGTAAATTTCCAATTCCGGCTTGGCGTCGATCTCGGCGCGGTCGGAAAGCAGCAGGGCCTTGCACGTCTGGTTGCCGTCCGTACGCTGGGCGTCCTCGCGCACCACGATGCGGCCCTGGAAGACACCCCGCGCCTTGCCGTCGAGCACGCCCTTGAAGACTTCGCGGCACGAGGTATTGGGCACCGTGTGCTCGACCACCGTGGTGTTGTCGCAGTGCTGGTCGCCGCGCATCATGTAGGCTCCGACGAGGCTGCAATGGGCGCCGGAGCCAACGAGGCGCACGCCGACCTCGTAGCGCGACAACCGCGCGCCGCTGGCGAAACAAAAACCGTCGTAGGTGGCGTCCGCGCCCACTTTGGCGTGCACGGTGGCCAGATGAAGCGCCCCGGGACCCTCGGCCTGGACCTTGTAGTGGGTGAGGTGGGCGGCGCCGGCCACACTGATCTCGGTGGCGCCGTTGGCGAAATAGGCGCCCTTCCCGGCCCCAAAATGATGCTCGACAACGGTGGCGCGGCTACCCTCATCGAGAAGGATCAGGTTGCGCGTGTGGCAAGCCACGGGCTCGTCCGCCGTTCCGCCAAGGAAGACGATTTCGACAGGCGCCGGCAAGGCCACGCCCGACCCGACGCGGAGCACGTAGCCGTCGTCCATCATGGCGGTGTTGAGCGCCAGCATGGGCTGGCCGTCGAGGACGCCGATGCGCCCCAATTGTGCATCCAGGGCAGCGGGGTCGCTGGCCAGGGCGTCGCGCAGGGACCCGATCCGCGCGCCATCGGGAAGCGCGCCCAGCGTCGACAGGTCGGGCCGCAGGCGGCCGTTGACGAAGACCAGCCGATGGCCGGCAGCGGCGCCGAGGACGGATGGCAGGTGCCCGGTATCGACCGCGGTGTCGGCCTCGCCGGCAGCGCGATAGGCGGTCTTCTCGAGGGGCTTGAGGCGGGTGTACTTCCACGCCTCCACCCGCGGCGTCGGCACGCCGAGATCACCGAAGCGCTCGATCGCCGCTTCCCGCAGGTCGCCGAGCCAGGGCACGTCGGTGCCCGGCAGCCCAGCTTTGAGGGCGGCGAATTGCTCGACGAAAGGCCGAACGGCGATTGAATTTCCTGCCATGGGTGCGTCTATCCTCTTCGGGCCTATCCAGGTCGGGCCGTCAGGCGGCCGCCTCCGCGAACTCCGCGTAGCCCTTCTCCTCCAACTCCCGCGCCAGCTCCTTGCCGCCAGAGCGCGCGATGCGGCCGCCGGCCAGCACGTGCACGCGATCGGGCACGATGTAGTCGAGCAGCCGCTGATAATGAGTGATGACCAGCATGGCGCGCTCGGGCGAGCGCAGGGCGTTCACTCCCTCGGCGACGACTTTCAAGGCGTCGATGTCGAGGCCGCTGTCGGTCTCGTCGAGCACGGCGAGGTCCGGGTTGAGCACGGCCATCTGCAGCACCTCGTTGCGCTTCTTTTCGCCACCCGAGAACCCGACGTTGACGGGGCGCCTCAACATGTCGTCCGAAATCCCCAGTTCCTTGGTCTTCTGGCGCACCAGCTTGAGAAACTGCATGGCGTCCAGCCCGTCCTCGCCACGATGCTTGCGGATGGCATTGAATGCCTCTTTGAGGAAGGTGGTATTGGCGACGCCCGGAATCTCCACCGGATACTGGAAGGCCAGGAACAGGCCTTCGGCGGCGCGTTCCTCGGGCTCCATCTTGAGCAGGTTCCGGCCCCCGTACAGAATCCGGCCCTTGGTTACCTCGTAGCCGCCGCGCCCGGCCATGGCGTAGGCCAACGTGCTCTTGCCCGAACCGTTGGGACCCATGATGGCATGGACCTCCCCGCGGTCGAGGACGAGGTCCATGCCCTTGAGGATTTCCTTGCCATCGACGGTAACGTGCAGGGCCTTGATTTCGAGCAGCGCCTTCTTGGACATCTTCACTTTCGTGGGTTTTGTTTTTTGGGGCTTGCGTGTCATCCCACGCTCCCTTCCAAGCTGATGCCCACCAGTTTCTGGGCCTCGACCGTGAACTCCATGGGCAGCTGCTGCAGCACCTCGCGGCAGAATCCGTTGACCACCAGGGCTACGGCGTCTTCCGCCGGGATGCCCCGCTGGTGGCAGTAGAAGAGTTGGTCTTCGCTGATCTTCGAGGTGGTCGCCTCGTGCTCGACGACCGAGTGCATGTTCTTGTTCTCGATGTAAGGCACGGTGTGGGCGCCGCACTTGTCCCCGATGAGCAGAGAATCGCACTGCGTGTGGTTGCGCGCCCCCTTCGCCGTGGGGAGCATCTTGACCAAGCCACGGTAGGTCTGCTCGGCGCGCCCGGCGGAGATGCCCTTGGAGATGATGCGCGAGCGCGTGTTCTTGCCAATGTGGATCATCTTGGTGCCGGTGTCGGCCTGTTGACGGTTGTTGGTGATGGCGATCGAGTAGAACTCGCCGACCGAACCGTCGCCCTTCAGGATGCAGCTCGGGTACTTCCACGTGATAGCCGATCCGGTTTCTACCTGGGTCCATGAAATTTTCGAGTTGCGCCCCCGGCAAATACCGCGCTTGGTGACGAAATTATAGATGCCGCCGCGGCCCTCGGCGTCGCCGGGATACCAGTTCTGCACGGTCGAGTACTTGATCTCCGCGTCGTCTAGCGCCACCAGCTCGACGACGGCGGCGTGCAGCTGGTTCTCGTCGCGCATGGGCGCGGTGCAGCCCTCCAGATAGCTCACGTACGACCCCTCGTCGGCGATGATCAGCGTGCGCTCGAACTGGCCCGTGTTCTCAGCATTGATGCGGAAATAGGTGGAGAGTTCCATGGGGCAGCGCACGCCCGGCGGGATATAGACGAAAGAGCCGTCGGTGAACACCGCCGAATTCAGCGTGGCGTGCTTGTTGTCGGAATAGGGCACGACGCTGCCCATGTATTTGCGCACCAGTTCAGGGTGCTCGCGTACCGCCTCCGAGATGGGACAGAAGATGACGCCCACCTCGTGGAGCTTTTTCTTGAAGGTGGTGGCGACGGAAACGCTGTCGAAGACGGCGTCGACGGCAATCCCGGCGAGCCGTTCCTGCTCCAGCAGGGGGATGCCCAACTTCTGGTAGGTGCGCAACAGCTCGGGATCGACCTCGTCGAGGCTCTTGGGCCCGTCGGCTACCTTGGGCGCCGAGTAATAATAGGCGTCGTCGTAGTCGATTTCCGGGAAGCGGACCTTAGCCCATTTGGGCTCAGGCATGGTGAGCCAATGACGGTACGCCTTAAGGCGCCAATCGAGAAGCCACGCGGGCTCCTCCTTCTTGTTCGAGATAAAGCGGACGATGTCATCGCTCAAGCCCTTGGGCGCGGTGTCCGCCTCGATGTCGGTGACGAACCCGTATTTGTATTCTTGCTCGGCGAGCTTGTTGGCCGTTTTTGCCGTTTCCGCGGTGACTGCCATATTCCCTTGCTTTTCCCTATCTCCTGTGGCGCTTAGGCCGCCGCCGGAGCCGGAACCGCGGTATCGTGCGGCTCGCCCAAGCGCTTGTAGAGTCCCGTCCACGCCTCCAAGAATGTGCTCACGTCGTCCTCCGTGGTATCGTGCCCCAAGCTGACGCGGATGGCGGTGGCCGCCTGCTCCGGCGCCACGCTCATGGCCGCCAGCACGTGGCTCGACTCGACCTTTCCGGACGAGCACGCGGACCCGGCACTGACCGCGACGCCGGCAAGATCGAGGGCCATGATCTGGGTCTCGTTAGCTACCCCCGGCATCGAAACGCAACAGGTGTTGGGCAGGCGCTCGGCACCGGCCCCAAAAATCCGGGCGCCCCCGCAAACCCCGACGACGCGCGACTCCAGGTCGTCGCGCAAGCGGCGCAGGCGCGGCGCCTCGGCCACCCCTTCGCCAGCAGCGGCGACGCCGAATCCAACGATTGCCGGCACGTTCTCGGTACCGGCGCGGCGGCGACGTTCCTGGCCGCCGCCCCGCGCCTCGGGATTCAAGGGCGTACCGTCGCGGACGATCAGGGCGCCGATGCCTTGTGGGCCGCCCATCTTGTGGGCCGATAGCGTCAACAAGTCAACGCCGAGGCCGGCCATGTCCAAGGACATCTTTCCGGCACCCTGCACGGCGTCACAATGTACGAGCACGCCGAAGCGGCGCGCCGCCTCGGCGATCTTCGCCACCGGCTGGACGACGCCGGTCTCGTTGTTGGCCAGCATCACGGAAACCAGCGCCGGACCGGGCGCCGCGGCAAGCAGGGCTTCCAGCGCACCGATATCGACCACGCCGTCGCCGTCCACGGGGATGGGGTTGGGGTTGGGGATGGAGATGGGAGCCGTCGCCGCTTCCGCCACGGAGTCCAGTACCGAGACGTGCTCGACGGACGAAACCAGGACGCGCTCGCGGCCGGTGCCGCGCAGCGCCAGGTTGTTGGCTTCGGTACCGCCGCTCGTGAAAATCACCTCGGCGGGCCGAGCGCCAGCCAGGACGGCAACGCTTTCGCGCGCGTCCTCGACGAAACGCCGGGCATCGCGCCCCAGGGCGTGCACGGACGATGCGTTGCCGACACGGGCCAACGCCTGCGCCATGGCCTGGGCCACGTCCGGCAGCACCGGCGTGGTCGCGTTATGATCCAGATAGACCATCGTTCCTCTTTGTCGGGCGGGCCGGGGACTTACTGAGCCGCGTCGATCAATTCGTGCTCGCGCCGCCAGAACTCGCCGCTGGAGCCCAGGACGCGGCGTTCGCGGACGTCGGCAAGCGAGATGGAACTTAGGAACAAGTAAATCTGGTTTCCCAATTCCGCCCACAAGTCGTGGGTCAGGCAGCGGCTTTTGGCGCCCGTGCACCCGACGGAAGACTCCGTCTTGCAGCGGGTCGCTTTGATGGGCTCCTCCACGGCGAGGATGATGTCGGAGATGCGCACGTGACTGGGGGTCCGCGACAGCATATAGCCGCCACCGGGGCCACGCACACTTTTCACCAGGCCGCCCTTTCGCAGCCTGCCGAAAAGTTGCTCAAGATAAGACAGCGATATCTCCTGGCGATCGGCGATATCGGCTAACGAGATTGGCTTGTTCGACTCATACTTGGCCAGATCGACCATCGCCATGACGGCGTAGCGCCCTTTGGTGCTCAGTTTCACGGCCCTTCTCCTATGAAAGAGAACTATTTCCGCCAGAAGAAATTCAGGAGTTCCGCGCCGAGAGTCGGGGCACCGGCCCTTGGCGTATGTCATCCTGTTCTTGCTCTTGCCGGCGCTGTTCCAAATCCTCGTTTCGCGCCGTCATTCCGCGTAACTATTCGCGCAGGTTGTGGATGGTCGCCACCAGCGGATCGGGAGGCCCGTCCACCGGTGTCCCGTAAGCGACGAATTCCTTGGCCTTTTCCCGGTCACGGGGCATTACCCACGCGGGCCGCGATGCCGACCGCCGTCACCCCCGGGGGCACGTCCTTGGTGACCACCGCGTTGGCCCCGACGCGGGCACCGACGCCCACCGTAATCGGACCGAGGACCTGGGCGCCGGAACCGATGATGGCGCTATCCTCGACCGTCGGGTGGCGCTTTCGGCCAATCTGGGCCGAAGAACCCACCGATGGCGCGATGCCGCTCAGAGTAACCGCGTGATAGAGCGTCACGTCGTCACCGATCACCGAGGTTTCGCCGATGACCACGCCGGTCCCGTGATCGATCACCAAACGGCGCCCGGGTGAACCTCGATCTGCGTCAGGAGCTTTCCGACGTGCGACAGAAAACGTCCCACAAGGCGCCAGCAGCGCTTCCACGGCTTGTGGGACAGCCGGTAATAGATCAGCGAGTGAAGGCCCGGATAGCAAAGCAAGACTTCTCCAACGCGAGCGCGCCGCCGGGTCGCGGGCCATGAAAGCGTCGATACCCTCTTGAAGACCCTTGAAAATCATCTTTACCGCTATATCTTAGTAAGCCACTCTGGGTTGGCGAACCGCCCAGCCGCTCCTGCGCCATTCACGGAAACCGCGCCAACATCCGAATCGCCGGAATTTAGTATGTCCGACTTTTTTAGTCAAGTATTTTTCTTTTGGACAAGGGCGCATTTGACTAATTGAGAGAGGATGTGCCTCAGATATACAACCCGGGATGACGAATTCGAACAAACGTGGAATCCAGGACCTTTCGTGAGAGATCATGCCTGAAGTCAACTTCAACGGCCCCGACGGCCGCCTCGAAGGCCGCTACAACCACTCCAAGATGCCCAACGCTCCCGTCGCGCTCCTTCTCCATCCACACCCGCAGCACGGCGGGACCATGAACAACAAGGTCGTCTATTCCCTTTATCAGACCTTCGTGCGCCGCGGTTTCTCGGCTCTGAGGTTCAATTTCCGCGGGGTCGGGCGGTCCCAGGGGTTGTTCGACAACGGCCCCGGCGAGATGAGCGACGCCGCCTCCGCGTTGGACTGGATGCAAAGCTACAATCCCAACGCGTCGGGCTGCTGGATCGGCGGATTCTCGTTCGGCGCCTGGATCGGCATGCAATTGATGATGCGCCGTCCCGAAATCAGCGGCTACATCTCGGTGGCCCCGCCGACCAGCATCTACGACTTCACCTTCCTTGCCCCCTGCCCCGCCTCCGGATTGATCGTGCATGGCGGCAAGGACAATCTGGTCCCCATCGCGTCGGTCGAGAAGCTGACCCAAAAGCTGGCCGCCCAGAAAACCATCTCCGTCGACTACCGGGTGATCGAAAGCGCCGACCATTTCTTCATGGACGACCTCAATATCCTCAATAATCACATCGAGGACTACTTGGATACGGCGCTATCGACGGAAGCCGCCTAGCACCTTCGTCATTGTAGCGCCGCCGCACCGGGCACCCCGTGCAGCTTGCCACCCGTCATCGGCCGCGCCACCCCTGTCGTCGAGGGCAGGCTCAGCGGCAACCCGTAAATAGAGCGCACGGCCAAGAAGGCAAAGGCCTGGGCCTCCAGGGCGTCGCCTTGCCAGCCCACCGCTTCCACGGCCTCCACCGGGACCGCGAGGACATCGCGCAAGGCCCTCATCAGGGCCTGGTTATGGCGGCCGCCGCCGCTCACCAACCAGCGCCCGGGGGGCGCCGGCAGGAATTTCACGGCCCGCGCCACCGCCATCGCCGTGAAGGCGGTGAGCGTTGCCGCGCCATCGGCGGGCGACAGGCCGAGAACGGCGGCGAGGCCGATGTCTCCACGGTCCAGGGACTTGGGCGGCGGCCGGGTGAAGTAGGAATGCTCCATCATCTCCGCCACGATGGCGCCGTCGGGACACCCGGAGCCGGCCAAACCGCCGCCGGCATCGAAGGGTTGGCCGGTGGCGGCGCGCGTCCAGTCGTCGATGAGGGCGTTTCCGGGACCGGTATCGAAGGCCATCACGTCGCCATTCAGATAGGTGAGATTGGCGACGCCGCCGACGTTGAGAACGGCGAGGGGCTTCTCCAGGGACGCGGCGAGGGCGGCGTGATAAAGGGGTACGAGTGGCGCGCCCTCGCCGCCTTCGGCGACGTCTCGGCAGCGGAAATCATCGACCACGGCGACGCCCGTCGCGCGCGCCAGCAGGGCGCCGTCGCCGATCTGGCGGGTCAGCCGCCGTTCCGGCCGGTGCAGGACTGTGTGACCGTGAAAGCCAATGATTTCGACGGGGCCGAGACCGGCGGGCGACGCGGCATTGGTGTCGATCACGGCACGTGCCGCCTCGGCGTGCTTCAAGGTGAGTTCGCGGGCGACGGGTGCGATGGCCTCCGCTTTCGCCTCCTCGCCGAGGACGGCGCGTAGGCGGTCGCGAAACGGCGCATCGTAGGGGACGGTCGAGGCCGGGCCCAAGGCGAGGATCCTTTCGCCGTCGGTGCGGACGATGGCGCCGTCGATGCCGTCGAGTGAGGTTCCGCTCATCAGACCGAGGGCGACACGGGAGGCGCGGCTGGTCATTGCTTCTTCATCTCCGGGCACCGGCGTTGTCGGGTCGGGGCGATTGTGCTAATTACGCGCCGTCCCGGCAAGGGTCGGGGACGGGCGCGGCGGAACCGCGGCGCATACCCGGACACGTGATGGCCACCCACCGCTCGCAATTCCTAAGCACGCTCACCGAACGGGGCTTCGTGCACCAGTGCACGGACGACGAGGCCCTGGACGCCCTGGCCGCCGAAAAACCCCTCACCGCCTACATCGGATTCGATTGCACCGCGCCCAGCCTGCACGTCGGCAGCCTGATCTCCATCATGATGCTCAAATGGCTTCAGGAGGCCGGCCACAAGCCCATCGTTCTGATGGGCGGCGGTACCACCAAGGTGGGGGACCCATCCGGCAAGGACAACGTCCGGACCCTGCTCGACGACACCGAGATCACCGAGAACATGCGGCGCATCAAACAAGTGTTCTCCCAGTTCCTGGTCTTCGGAGACGGCCCTACCGACGCCGTCATGATCGACAACTCGGAGTGGCTCGACGGCCTCAGCTACATCCCTTTCCTGCGCGAATACGGGCGCCATTTCTCGATCAACCGCATGCTCGGGTTCGATAGTGTTAAATTGCGTCTGGAGCGCGAGCAGCCGCTCACCTTTCTCGAGTTCAACTACATGCTCCTGCAGGCCTACGATTTCCTCGAGCTGGCGCGGCGCTTCGACTGCGTGCTGCAGATGGGCGGCTCGGACCAGTGGGGCAATATAGTCAACGGCGTCGAGTTGGGCCGGCGCGCCGACGGGCGGGAACTGTACGGGCTGACGACGCCGCTGCTCACTACGGCGTCGGGCGCCAAGATGGGCAAGACCGCTTCGGGTGCCGTGTGGCTCAACGCCGATATGCTCTCGCCCTACGATTACTGGCAGTATTGGCGCAATACGGACGATGCCGACGTCGGCCGCTTCCTGCGGCTGTTCACGGACCTCGGGCTCGACGAGATCACCCGCCTCGAGGCCCTCGGCGGAAGCGAGATCAACGAGGTCAAGAAGGTTCTAGCCAACCATGCAACACGGCTGTGTCACGGCGAAGACGCCGCCCGGGCGGCCGCGGAGACGGCACGCCGCACCTTCGAGGACGGCGAGGCTGGCGACCAACTTCCCATCGTGGATATACCCCGCGCCGAACTGGAAAGCGGCATTCCCGCCTTCGAGATCCTGCGCCGCACCGGATTGGCGACGAGCAACGGCGAGGCGCGGCGCCTCATCAAGGGCGGCGGCGGGCGCGCCAACGACATCATCATCGCCGGCGAAATGCAAACAGTGAGCCTCGTCGACGTCAACGACCAGGGCTATATTAAGCTCTCGGCGGGCAAGAAACGCCACGCCCTGGTACGCGCCGTTTAAGTCACGGAATCATTAATGAGTATTTTGAGTGCCAGTGTTCGCTATCGGCCGCAAAGCGGACCTTAGGCATCGTCGCCACTGATTTCTGCTTCTGATGCGGTGGACGGCTCCCACCCGACGGCATCGCGATGTGCCAAAGTGTGGTTACTCATGAACCACAGGGAAATAGGAGCCGCCAAAAACGGAAATTATCACGATTAGTGTTGATCTTGCGAAGAACGTTTTTCAGGTCCACGGCGTTGACGATGAAGGCAATGTCGTGATCCGCCGTCAGCTGCGCCGGTCCCGGATATTGCCATTTTTCGAGAAGCTGCCGCCGTGCCTGGTTGGTATCGAGGCCTGCGCCACGGCGCACCATTGGGCGCGGCAACTGATCGGGCTCGGCCACGAGGTCAAGCTGATGCCGGCGCACTATGTGAAGCCCTACGTGAAGCGCGGCAAGAACGATGCGTCCGAGGCGGCGACCATCTGCGAGGCGGTCACTCGACCGACGATGCGCTTCGTATCCGTGAATAGCATGGAGTAGCAAAGCGTCTTGATGCTTCACCGGACGCGGGAGTTGCTGGTTCGCCAGCGGACCGTGCTGATCAACTCGATCCGCTCCCACATGGCCGAGTTCGGCATCGTCGCGCTGATTGGTGTGCCGCAGGTCAAGAAGCTGCTCAGAATTATTGTCGATACGGACGATGCCCGGTTGCCGTCTT
>PVBE012731532.1_pt1 | contig 19181 bp, 17 predicted proteins | sample 1631181 | NCBI WGS metagenome assembly PVBE01 (sample SAMN08397723, study PRJNA350692) | Marine metagenome, whole genome shotgun sequencing project. | isolation source: water | place: Pacific Ocean | collected 2012-04 | reverse complement strand
TGGGGCGGTGCTGTTATGTTGGTGGTTCCGGCCTTTGTTCAACACTTCCATGGCCTTGTCCTCCATGGCCTCGACCCAGGCCCGCTTGCCAGCCACGGACCTCGACCCGACATTTCGGGGACGGTGCTGTTATGTTGTTATTTTTGGGGCGGTGCTGTTATTTTTTGGGGCGGTGCTGTTATGTTGGTGGTTCCGGCCTTTGTTCAACACTTCCATGGCCTTGTCCTCCATGGCCTCGACCCAGGCCCGCTTGCCAGCCACGGAGAGGTGGCAGATGTCGTCGAAGTTGGCCCGGCCATGGGGGATGGCCCTGGCCATGTCCAGGAAGTGGACGTCCTCGTTCTTACGGGCGATGCCCCGGATCACGTGGTTATGCGCGGCCACCGCCGCGGGCACATGAGCTGGAGTACCCCAGACCTCGGTCGGGACCCAGTGCCTGCCGTAGTCCAGGTTCTTGGCCTTGAACCTGGCGAAGGAGTATCCCGGGGCAGGGTAGATGGCGAAGGTCATCAGCAGCAGAGGCTCGCTCTTTTGGCGGGACAAACGAATCACCGCCTCCACGTTGCTGGCCAGTGAAGCGCGAGTCTTGATTTTGGCGCCGTGGGCCAGCCACGAGGAGACGTTGTTCCCGTCGGGCGACACGATCCCGTCGGGATTCCTCATGGCGACCAGCGAGGGAGGCCAGAAATGCTCCTCGAGCGAGACCCACAGCAGGTGGGCCACGTAGGGGTGCGCCAAAAAGCTCAGCTCGGGGTGAGCTTCGACCCTCTGGATGATGCGGTGCCAGAGCATGTGCCTGTAATCCTTTTGGAACACGTCGTCGGGGCAGAGGTTGGCCCGCACATCGTTAATGCCGTGATAGAAGATCACCAGGTCGAAGCGCTGGTTCGCCAGCAAGCGGTACTTGCGCAGGCTGTCCAGGGTCGTGTGCGCGGGGGAGGCCACATTGACGATCTGCACCGGTCGGTCGCTCTTTTGCCGTAGCCGCTCCAGCAAAACCGACTGGATGTCATTTTCCTCGCGCGCCACCACAGAGCCCCCGAGCAACAGAACTCTGACCGGGTCGCCGGCAACCGGCGGCGTGTACAGAGCCTCCTTGACCTCGGGGTAATAGCTCAGGATGAGGTCGCCAGGGGCAATCCATGAGGCACCCAGGGCCAGGGCCAGATATGTCTGCGAGCTCACCTCGAGCAACAACAACAGGAAGAGGGCATAGATCAGCAGCACCCATCGTCGACGTCTGGTTTTCTTGGACCGTCCCACATCACCACATTATCAGATGCGTGACCCGGGCAAAAATAACACCACCGCCCGGATTTCCTGCTTCACCCCGCAAGGATCCCGCAGGAAACCGCGGACCGGAAACACCAACATAACAGCACCGCCCCCAAAAAATAACAGCACCGCCCCAAAAATAACAACATAACAGCACCGTCCCCGAAATGTGCGAACTTTAACTAATGATCGATAGTTAGGGGTCTTGGATCGTTAGTTATGGGTCGTAGATCACTAACTGTGCGCACGAACACGTATATTAACGGTCAATTGACCCCGGAGGGGTCAGGTGACCACACCTCTTTTGTGGTGGTTTTGGGGTCACTAGACCCCGCCTGTCTTGTAACACCTTGAAATTGCGTGCCGCATTTTCAGGCCCACCTGTTGCAATCTCCGGATGGAGAACCAACAAGGAGTAACCTCCATGACAGTTTGCACCCCGAGGTGGGGGCGTGAGCCCCTGGTCACGCTACTGGTTTGCCTGCTGGTCGCCTGTGAACCGGCCTCCGTGGGCACCGGCGATCCAATATTCCAAGACGGCGCCGCCGTGCCCTCCACCGAGGCAGCTCCGACCGAGCTCTGCGACGGATACGACAACGACCTCGACGGCCAGGTGGACGAGGGCTGCGCCTGCAGCACTGGCGAGGTCCAGCTCTGCTACCCCGGCCTGCCCGGCAAGGCGGGTGTGGGGCTTTGCCGCAAGGGCAGCCAGACATGCCAGGGCACCGCCGAGTTCGGCGCCTGGGGGCCGTGCAACGGGGCGGTGACCCCCGGCCCCGAGATCTGCGGCAACGGCGTGGACGAGGACTGCGACGGCAAGGACCCGCCCTGTAGCGCGCCGCCTCCGGACGCCGGCGTGGCCCAGCTCAAGGACGGCCCACCGCCCCCGGACGCTGGCGCGGCCCAGCTCAAGGACGGCCCGCCGCCCAAACCGCCCGCGCCAAAACCCCAGTGCAAGACTGGGCAGACCAAGCCGTGCTACAGCGGGCCGGCGGGCACCGCGGGCAAGGGCGCCTGCAAGCCGGGCGTGATCCACTGCCTGCCCACCGGCAAGTGGGGTACCGCCTGCAGCGGCCAGGTGCTGCCGCAAAAGGAGGTCTGCGGCAACGGCGCGGACGAAAACTGCGACGGCAAGGCCCCGCCCTGCGCGCCGCAGAAGGTGCTCTTCGGCCCCTTCTTCAAGGACTGCGTCTACGTCACCTGCCCGTCGGCCACGCCCTACCCCGTGGGCTGCCGCGTGCTCTTCTCCATCGCCTCCAAGGAGCCGCGGGGCTGCGTGGCCAGCACGCCGACCAACTCCACGGTCTTCTTCAAGGCGGGCAACAAGTGCAACGCGGGCTTCGTTACCGGGTGGCTGCTCTGCGGCAAAACCCCCGGCGCAGGGCTCAACTGGCTCAACTGCCCCATGCTCGGCAAGACCAAGCACTACTACGTCGCCTCGCCCGCCTCCTGCCCCAAGTAGCGGCGGCCAAGCCCGCGCTCCCGTTCCGCCCTCGGGTGGTGTATGCTTCCCGTTCGTTCCACACCAAGGAGACACCGATGTCCGACCTCAACGACAAGTTCGAGCAGGCGCAAAAGGACGTAAAGACGCTCACGTCCAGGCCCGACAACAACACCCTGCTGGAGCTCTACGGCCTGTTCAAGCAGGGCAGCCAGGGCAACGTCACCGGCAAGCGTCCGGGCATGATGGACTTCAAGGGGCGGGCAAAGTACGACGCCTGGTCCAAGCTCAAGGGCGCCGCCCAGGACAAGGCCAAGCAGGACTACATCGACCTGGTGCAGCGCCTGCTGGGCTGACGAGGAGGCAACATGACCTGTGTCATCGGCCTCAACACCGAGGACCGCGTCTACATCGGCGTGGACTCCGCCGCCGTGCAAGGGTGGGTCTGCCGCGCCACCAACGTGCGCAAGCTGTTCAAGCGCGGGCCGTTCCTCATGGGCTACACCACCAGCTTCCGCATGGGGCAGCTGCTGGAACACCAGCTCGACGTCCCCTCCCAGGAGGCCGGCCAGTCCGACATGGAGTACATGGTGGTCAGCTTCGTCGAGGCCGCGCGCACCCTGCTCAAGGAGAAGGGCTTCTCCAAGGTGGAGTCCAACAAACACTCGGGCGGCCAGTTCCTCGTGGGCTACAAGGGCGTGCTCTACTGCATCCACAAGGACTTCCAGGTGGGCCAGCTGTCCGAGGGCCTGGAGTCCATCGGCAGCGGCAGCGACTTCGCCCTCGGGGCGATGAAGGGCCTGGCCGACGTTGCCCCGGTGCAGCGCATCAAGCGCTCGCTGGCCATCGCCGCGCACTTCAACATGGGGGTCTGCGCGCCGTTTTACGTCCGCTCGGTGAAGAAACCGAAGTAGCCCCCGACGCGGTCCACCGCTCGCTCCGGCCGACCGCTCAGATGCCCAGGTCGTTGGCCGCGCCCGGCGCCCGGGCCGACACCCCCGCGCCCACCACACGGTAGCCGAGGTCCTTGACCCAGGTGACGACCTTGCCGCTGCTCGGGTCCAGCCGCAGCACCCGCGTGTTGCCGGTGTGCGCCTCGAAGACGTAGAACATGCCGCCCCAGTGGGCGAAGGCCCAGGCGCTGACCTGGTGGCCCAGCGCGGGCAGCGGCCAGATCTTGAGCGCCTTGCCCGTGGTCTGGCTCAGCTGGGCCACGAAGGTCTTGGCCTTGCCCGGGAAGAAGCCGTAGAGCTTGCCGTTGCGCGTGCCGGTCAGCTCGGGGCTCAGCTCGGAGTTGGGCAACAGGCCGATGACGTTGACCGCCAGGGTGCTGGTGTCGACCCAGGCCAACCGGCCCGTGGACTTGCCCGCGGTGAAGGTGGAGCTGGAGATGAACAGCCGCTCGACGCTGGAGCCGGGGCCCGACGGGGCGAAGCCCATGCCGAACAGGTCGTAGCCCATGGGCGCCTTGTAGTCGGTGGGCTGGCACGAGGCGGTCTTGGTGTTCACCCGGACCAGATCGTTGGGGCGCAGGTTGACCCACGCCACGCCGAAGCGGTCCACCGACATGGAGTGGGCGAAGTTGTTGGCGCCCTGGCACTTGAGCTTGCCCACCTTGAACGTCTGTCGAGACTTGGGCAAAAAGCGCAGCAAGACGCTCAGCTCGTCCACCAGATAGATGTGGTCTGGCGCGGCGGGGTTGACCCAGTCCCGGCCCACCACGTCCACGGCGCCGTCCGGCGGCCCGGCCTCGTCGCCGGTCACCACGGCCCGGTGGGTGCAGCCGGCGCCCAGGCACGTCGCCAGGACCAGCGCCCAGGCGCGCACCGTGTTCATACATTGCATGGTCCAATGGTAGCCGATCACGGCCCTCGGCGGTACAGCGCCCGCGATCCATGGTGGTCACGGGCCCCGCAGGGTTGTTATCATCAGCGGGATCATGCCCCCCAAACGCCCCAGCCTGCACCAGCTCCCCGGCCATCTGGCCGCGGGCCTCCGTCGCAAGGCCGGCGGCATGGTGGCCGACGGCTTCTTCACCGGCATGTCCAAAGCCGGCCGCCTGCACCCCAGGGCGGCGCCGGGCCGCCACGGCGTCACCGTGGTGCGCGACGTCTCCTACGTGCCCGACGGGCTGCCCGAGCACCGGCTGGACGTCTACTACCCCACGAGCAACGAGCGGCGGCCCTGGCCGGTGGTGCTCTACGCCCACGGCGGCGGCTTCCGCATCCTCTCCAAGGACTCCCACTGGCTCATGGGCCTGGCCTTCGCCCGCCGCGGCTTCGTGGTCTTCAACATCAACTATCGCCTGGCCCCGCGACACCGCTTTCCCGCCGCCTTGGAGGACACCTGCGCGGCCCTGGCCTGGGTGGCCGACAACGCCGAACGATACGGCGGCGACACCAGCCGGCTGGTGCTGGCCGGCGAGTCGGCCGGGGCCAACCTCGTGACCTCCCTGACCCTGGCCGCCTGCTACCGCCGGCCCGAGCCCTGGGTCCGGCCGGTGTGGGATCTGGGCCTGGTGCCGCAAGCCGTGCTGCCGGCCTGCGGCATGTACCAGGTGAGCGACCCTGCGCGCTTTTGGCGCCGCAAGCCGCTGCCGGTGTGGGTCCGCGACCGCCTGCTGGAGCCGTCCTCGGCCTACCTCGGGCCCTCGCCCGATCCCGTGGCCACCGAGCTGGCCGATCCGCTGCGGGTGCTGGAGCGGGGCGACGCGCCGGCGCGCCCCTTGCCGCCGTTTTTTGCCGCCGTGGGCACCAAGGACCCGCTGCTGGACGACACCCGCCGCCTGGCCGCGGCCCTGGAGCGGCTCGGCGTCACCTGCGAGGCGCGCTACTACGAGGGGGAGATCCACGCCTTCCACGCCTTCATCTGGCGCGAGGCCGCCCGCCGCTGCTGGCGCCACACCTTCCAGTTTTTGGAGCGCGAGGCGGGGCTCGGCAGCGAGCAGTAATTCGCCGCCGGTCCCTGTCTGAGCGCGGGCGCTACCGCGACAGGTCCAGCACCAGCCTGGCGTGGCGCTCCGAGGCCCGGGCGCACAGCCGCGTCAGCGCCCCCGCCGCGTCGTCGCCCAGGGGGCCCTGCCCCGACAGGGTGCAGAGCAGCTGCGCCACCTGCTGGCCGGCGAAGACAGGAGCCAGGCAGGTCTCCGCCGGCGCCGGCGCCTCGAGGTAGCCGGCCACCAGGTTGACGAACGGGTCCTGGCCCGGTCCGCGGATCACCGTGCGGCGCTCGAAGCACTGCCGCAGCAGGGAGCGCGGGGTGAGGGAGACCACCAGCTCGCCCACCCGGTCGGCCGCCGCGGTGCCCCGGGCGGCCACGCCCACCAGGGCCTTGCCGCGCACCATGAACAGCACCGTCAGCGAGGTGCCCGCGACCACAGGCTGCACCAGGGCGTCGGCCACCTCCTGCTGGTCACGGGCCCGATCCAGGGCGGCCAGGGCCCGCTCCAGGGGCGGCTCCTCGGCGGGCGCGTCCTCGATGACCGGCAGGTCGGTGAAGGAGTCGAGGTAGACCAGGCCCAGCTCCTCGTCGTCCGGCGCAGCCTCCCCGGCCGCCTCCCGGGCCGCGCCGTCGTCCTCGGGCTCCAGCTCCAGATCGATGTCGATGTCGATCTCCAGCTCCTCGCTCGGCTCCATGGGCTCCAGGGGCGGCAGCTCCAGGGGTTCGAGGTACCGCCGGCGCTGGGGCTGAGGGCTGCTGGCGTCCAGGGGCAGGGGCTCGTCCTCGGGCACGCGCAGGTAGCGGCTGGGGCGCTCCACGCCGAAGTACCGCTCCAGCAGGTAGTAGAGGCGCAGCTCCGGGGTCACCACCGGCTGCACCAGCAGGCCCGTGGCGAAGGACAGTTCGTCGATCTGCGCCAGGTTCAAGGGGTCCAGCATGGCCACCTTCAGCTGGCGCCCCTCCACCTTGAGCGGGACCACCTTGCGCTGCATGCAGAGGTCCCGAGGGATCAGGTCCAGCACCGCCTGGGAGGTCTTGTCCAGCAGCGCCGGCGTGGCCTCTGGCAGGTTGAGCTGGGTGGAGAGGAAGCGGCTCACCTCGTCGATGGGCACCATCTCCAGCTCGATGAGGCTGGTGCCGATCTTGCCGCCGCAGATGAGCTGTGCCGACAGCGCCTTGCGCAGGTTCTCGTTCGACAGCTCCCCGGCGTCGCGCAACAGCTGACCCAACCTCGCCTTTGCCAAACCGCCCATGAGCCCCGATTGTACGTTATCTCCCCGGCACCATGTAGACTTATCCAAATCGCACTCTCCCTCCTGGCCCCACGCGGACTGGCAACAGCGCCGCCCGCGCTGAGCGTGCCGCGACATCTTTTCGTGCCATACCTACTGCTACTTCACTCGCAAAAGGAGCGAGCCATGAACACCGTCGCCGTCGCCCTGTCCGCGGGCAGCCTGGCCTGGGTCACCATCACCGTGGTGGCCTACTTCGCCAAGCTCCCCAAAGGCGAGTTAACCCACAAGATAACCGGCCTCGTGCTCCAGCTCCTGGCCGGCGTCGGCCTGGCCATCGCCGGCATCGTCTGGGCCTACCGCAGCGCGGCGCTGGGCCTGGCAGTGGTGGTGCCCGCGGCGCTGGCGGTGATGTTGGCGTCCGTGTTGCTGTATCTGCTCACCCTCCGCAAGACGCCGGTGGGCGATCTGAAGGTCGAGGTGGGCGACCGGCTCCTCGCCTTCGAGGCGAAGACCTCCGAGGGGGACCGCTTCCACACCGACGAGCTGGCCGGCAAGCGCACCTTGCTCAAGTTCTTCCGCGGTGGCTGGTGACCGTACTGTTGCGCCGAGTTGCGGCGCTTCGACAAGATGCAGCCCGAGCTGGCCAAACGGAACATCCGCGTGGTGGCGCTGAGCAAGGACACGGTGGAAGACGCCGCCGTACACCGCGAGCGCGACGGGCTGACCCTGACCCTGCTGGCCGATCCGGAGCTGGAGATCATCCGCCAGTACGGCGTGGAGCATCACAAGTCGCTCAACTTCACCACCGGCTCGTTCAAGATCGCCGGAATCCCGGTGTCGCTCGTCCCGTCGTTCAAGGCCATGGCCATCCCCACGACCCTGCTGCTGGACGAGGACGGCGTGATCAAGTGGATCGACCAGTCCGACGACTACCGGGTGCGCAGCGACGACGTGCGCGTGCAAGCCGGGGTGGAGGCGGCCTTCGGCTAGCTACTCTCGCCGATCAAGTTGGTTACTCATGGCGCAATGCGTGCGCGGGTTCCTGGCTATCAGCTATCAGCTATCAGCTATCAGCCATGCAGACGGCCCGCCGGCCGACTGCAGGCGGCCACATCGGCGGTAAGCGAGCCGAAAGCTGACCGCTGACCGCTGACCGCTGACCGCTGACCGCTACAGGAGCAGCCGAAGACAGATCGCGCATCAACGGTTTCGGTGACGCCCTCAGTAGACCACCGTCAGCATCGGCCGCTCGGCCACCGCCTTCCACTGGGACGAGCGCAGCTGCCAGCGGTCGGAGCCGGTGGTGTGCAGCACCCAGCCGTGGTTCGGCGCGCCGTCGCTCCAGGCCTGCACGCTGGCCGTGACGTCCAGCGAGCGCGTGCCCTTGACGCTCACCTCGCCGGCGGAGCTGGCGTCGGACACCGTCTCGGCCTCCTTGCCGAGCTGCACCCCCTTGCCGAGGCCGCTCCAGGTGGAGCCCTCGGACCAGGTGATCTTCATGCGGTGCAGGCCGGCGCCGTTTTTGCTGTCGGCGTACTTGCCCTCGGTGGTCACGGTGAGCACCGCACGGGCGATCTTGGTCCCCGGCGGGATCTTGCCAGGCCCCTTGCCGATGATGCCCTCGAAGCGCAGCAGCCCCTGGGCCCGGGGGCTGCCGTCGGTCCACACGTCCGCCGCCGTGCCGCGGTTCGTGGTGGGCGAGTCCTCGGCGAGGTAGGTGTCCCTGGCGCCCTTGTAGTCGCCGGCGCCGTTGTCCTGGCCCTGGCGAAAACGACGCACGCGGGCCTTGGCCAGCTGGCCGCGGTGGGCCGGCAGGTCGAAGGCCAGGGTGTAGTTGCTGGCCGCGCTCTTGGCGTGATCCGTGCCCGATGAGCTGCCCGCCTTGTAGGTCGGCGAGTGGGCCGAAAACCCCAGCTTGCGCGTCAGCGGATCGAGGCGCACCCGCACCAGCCAGCCGTTGCCGCCCTTGGGGTCGTACTGGTAGTCGAACAGCACCTGGTGCACCGTGGCGCCCAGGGCGGTCTTGGACGTCAGCCGGCCCACGCCGGGCACATGGCCGCAGAGCACCAAAAAGATCTGGGGGTAGGGCACCACGAGCTTGCGGTAGAGGCTCTGGCCATTGTTAACGCCGCTGCTGTCGTAAGTCTCGGCGGTGGCCATCCGTGCGGCGGGGTTGCCCTTGCCCACATACTGGTGCGTGCTGACGATGGTCGGCAGGGTCGGGTGCTTGGCCAGCACGCCCTGGGCCCAGGCGATGGCCTCGTCCGTGGGCCGCCACTCCAGGCCGAGGTGCAGGTACGTGCGCCCGCCGCCGTCGAAGACCTGGGCCATGTTCTGGCCGTTGGCGCTGGCCCCAACGAACCAGGAGCGCCCCTTGTAGCGCCCCGGGCCGAAGTGCTCGAGGTAGCGGGTCGCGCCCTTGGTCTTGTCCGACGGCTTGTCCAGGTCGTGGTTGCCCACCACCGCGGCGTAGGGCAGCAGGCCGTCGGGCCGTTTCTGCAGGTCGCCGTCCAGGGCCTTCATCGCCGCCACGGCCCGGTCCCACTGGGCCTTGTTCTTGGAGGCGCCCACGGCCCCGGACTGCACGATGTCGCCCAGGTGGGAGACGAAGGCGATCTGGCTGGCCTTGAGCTGCTTGACGATCCAGGCCGTCTGGGCCGCGAAGATCGCGCCGCCGCTGTTGCTCTGGGTGTAGTACTGCGTGTCGGGCAGCAGGACCACGGTGAAGGGCCTGGCCGGCGGCGGCGGCGAGGCCCCGTCCGGTGAGAACAGATCCCGGGGACCGTCCGGCCGTGCGCCGTCCGCGGCCGCGTCGGGCGGCTGCGCCTCGCCATCAACGAGGGCGCCGTCCGCAGAGGGGCCGGCGTCCAAAAACGGCGGCCGATCGTCGCCGCAGGCCACCACCAGCAACAGCGCCGCCGCCGGCAGCCAGCGGCCCGGCGAGCGCCCCCCGACAAAGCTGTGAACCCTCAAAGACAAGAGATGTATGATAGCAGGTGTCCCGTGCCTGCTGATACCACCCACAAGAGCGACGAGCTCCCCATCACCTGGAAGGCCCCCTGGGGCCAGAAGGTGGGCGACGTGGCGCTGATTCTGATCATGCTGCCCATTTTTGTGCCCCTGCTCACCGGCGTGCTGATGATCCCGCTGCTGATCCTGGTGCTGGGCTTCAAGGTCGGCAACCCGCAGTGGCTCGACCTGGGCCTGTACCCCACCGCCCTGCTGGCCCTGGTCATCTCGGCCTTCGTCTTCAAGCGGCGGCTCTGGTGGCGCATCACCCTGGAGCAGGGCCAGCTGGTGCTCGGCAGCGGGTGGCTGGCCCGGCGCGTGCCGTGCGACCGTGTAACCATGATCCGCGCGGCGTCCGCCTCCCCCTCGGGGCGCAAGCGTAAACCGGACTGGGCCGTGGACGACGAGGAGCGCGAGCGCAGGAGCCGCAAGCGGGATCGTAAGCGCGAGCCGAAGATCGGGCTCACCGCGCAGCCCACCGTGGTGCCCCTGGTCGTGGAGAGCTACTGGCCGAACCACGCCCGGGTGCACCTGCGCCGCGAGGACGCCCAGCACTGCCTCGAGACCCTGCACCGCCACTGCACCGGCGCCCTGGCCATCGACGGCGACGGCACGGAGTACATGCCGGTGGATCCGCGCAAGCGCCCGGCGGCCCGGCGGCGGCTGGGCAAGGTGCTGATCACCAGCGGCGTGGTGGGTCTGGTGGGCGGCCTGGCCGTGGGAGGCCTCGGCGCGGCGGTGCTCATCGGCGCCCTGCGCGGCCACGAGGACGCCACCGACGCCGTGGAGGCCGCGTGCCTGCTGCTGGGGGCGCTGCCCCTGGCCTGGGGCGGGTGGTACGCCATGCGCCGGGGCCTGCGGAAGATGCTGTAGCTCGACAGAGCCTCCAGGTAGCACCGCGGCCCCCGGGCTGACACAATGGAGAGATGATGATGAATACTAATAGACATTGGACCCTCCCCCTGGCGCTGCTCTTTTTGGTGATCTCCTGCTCGGACGACGAGCTCAAGCCGGACTCCGCTGCGGCCCAGGACCTCAGCGCCGATCAGTCGGCCCCGGACAAGGGCGGGCAACCGGACACCGCCACGGCGGACAAGGCTGGCCAGCCGGACAAGACCAAGAAGCCGGACCAGGCCAAGCAGCCGGACCTGGGCCAGACGGACACCACCTCGCACGACGTGCTCAAGCCCGCCTGCGCCGGGGTCAAGTGCGTGCTCAAGGACGACTGCTGCATCTGCAGGGGGTTTAAGTCCGGCAGCACCGTGCCGGTCTGCCCCACCACCACGTGCAAGCAGAACACCTGCGGCGCGCTGTTGCTCAAGAAGCCGTCGACCTACTGTCTCAAGGGGCGCTGCCTGGTGGCCGACTACGGCACCCCGTGCACCGCGGACTCGCAGTGCAAGCGGGTGGACACCTGCTGCGACTGCATCAGCATCCCGTCCAAGGCCATCTCGCCGTCCTGCCCGATCAAGTCGTGCTTCGTCAACACCTGCACGTCCTATGGTCTGGGCACAGCCAAGGCCAGGTGCGTCAACGGCTTCTGCGTGCTGAGCCTCAAATAGCGCGCTACTTGGTCACCACGATCAGCTGAGGTTTCTGCACGCCACGCGAGCTGGGCGTGTAGTACTCGTAGGCCACCGAGCGGGGGGTCTTGGCCTTGATCGGGAACTTGGCCTTGAGGCGATAGGTAAACTTCAGCGGCGTGTCCCGGCGCATCTCGCCGATATATAGCGTTATCTGGCGCCCGGTGATGGAATAGCGCGTTATACGCTTCTGCTTGACCAGGGCGTCGAAGTCCGCCCGCTGCACGGCGAAGCCCGGCGGCAGGCCGAGGTCCACCAGCACCATGAAGGTTGGGCGAGCCAGGTTGTAGCGCACGTGGACGCGGGCGGTGACGGTGTCGTCCACCTGGAGCCGCTGGCGGTCGTAGGCCACCTCGATGTTCAGCGGCTCGATGCGCAGGCCGGTGCGGTGCCAGGGCTTGTAGTGGCGCGCCACCACCTGGTACATGATGTTGCCCTTGCCCTGTGTAAACAGCTGCACCCGGTGGGCGCCCGGGCCGATCAGCCCGCCGTCGATGAGCCGCATGACGTCGGAGTTTTCCGGGGAGAGCTTCTCCCGGCCGATGACCTTGCCGTCCAGCTCCACGGTGACCCACATGGTCTCCTTGCTCTTGGTGCCGCCCAGGGCGGTGAGCAGGGCCTTGAGCGCCAGGATCGTGGCCTGGGTGCTATGCCAGTTGCCGTAGGCGCCCTTGCTCTTCACCAAAAACGCCAGCCCCCCGTTGACCGCCGCGGCGTAGCCGCCCGACTTGAGCAGCGCCATGACCACCAGGGCGGTGGTCTCGATGGCCGCGGCCTTGCCCCGCGAATAGGTAGCCGTGTCGCCCTTGGTAGGCCAGGACACGGTCTTGGCGCTGGCGTTGGCCACCCGCCGGCGATGCAGCTCGCGCAGCAGCTTCACGGTCACAGGGTCGGTGGCCTTCCACAGCACCAGGGCGTTGGCCGCCAGGGCCCGGGTATACAGGTCCTTGGCGTCGCCGAGGTGCTTTTTGAGGTAGCCGATGCCCTTGCCCACGTGGGCTCCGCGGTCGCCGCCCTGCAGCAACGACCAGAGGATGTATGAGGTGGTGCGCAGCTTGGAGGCGCCGAGCGCCATGTTGTAGCCGTGCAGGTGGGTGTTCTTGTTCCAGCTGCCGTCGGCGGCCTGTTTGCTGGCCAGCCACCGCCGCGAGCGCTCGATGACCCGCTGGTCCACGTCGTGCACCTTGGACATCTCCTGGAACTGCTGAATGCCGAGGCCCGTGAGCACCACATTGCCCGGCGCGCCGTTGCCCCACCAGTTGAACCCGCCTGTCGGGCTCTCGAAGGTGAGCAGCCGCTGGTAACCGACGTTGACGTAGTGTTCTGCCTTCATCGCGATTTTCGGAGCAACCTGCCCCGTCTCCTTGAGATACCGTAGCGCCAACACGTTGGGATACGATATCGAGGAGGTCTGCTCCATTCACCCGCCAGGGAGTCGTAACATGGACTCCATCCCTGCGATGACCTGGGAAAACACTCCGGGGTAGAGCCGCACCAGGACCTTGGAGGCCCCGGGCACGGCGTCCCGCGGGATGTTGACCGTGTGGCGCACGGTGCCCGCCAGGCGGCCGTTGTGCACCACATTGCGCTCCTTGCCGTCCGGCAGCACTTCGATGTTGCGCCGGATGGCGTCGGACATCTGCGAGCCGTCAGCCCGCACCTGCAGGGTGCGCCGGCCGAGGCCAGTGACCTTGACGCGGTAGTAGGTCGCCGCCACCTCGGACGGCTTGATCGTCAGCTCCTGCACCCGCGAGCCGGTCAGTTTGAACCACTTCTGCTGCTTGAGCTCCAGGCGTACCCGCTGGGGCTTTTTGAGATAGTTGTAGACCACCACCGGGATGGAGACCTCGTCGTTCTGGGTCAGCGACACCGGCAGGTCCAGGTCCACGAAGAAGTCCTGAAACACGCGGACGCCGCGGCTGGTGGAGCCGAGGCCGCCGCCGCGGCTGTTGGCCGAGGCGGTCATGCGCCAGGTGGTGATGCTGTCGGCCATGGCCAGCTCCAGCTGGGCGTAGCCCCGGGCGTCGGTGATCAACGCCGGCTTGAACAGCAGGGTCTCGGGGAAGTAGTTGCGCACCCGCACCTGCCGCTTTCGAGGAGCCGCCGGCGCGGCGCCGGCCTGGTCTCGGCGGGGGGTCTTGCCGCGCGCTCGCTCGCCGCCTCCGCCGGTGACGGCGCCGTCGATCAGGTCGCCCAGGGCGTCTTCCTTCTTCACCTGCCTCTTGGCCGCCATGGCCATGGGCCGGGGGGCGCGCATGCGGCGGGCGGGCCTGGGGCGCGCCAGACGGGCACGGCCCGGGCCGCGCCGGCCCCAGTGTCTGCGTTGGCGGTTGTAGCCCGGCACCCTGAGGAAGCGGGCCAGCCGCTGGTAGCTCCGGTTGCCGTGACCGTAGCCGTAGGTCAGGTCGTCGGCGGTGCGCGCCTGGCCGTCAGGCCCCATGGAGGTCAGGCCGTAGTGTCGCAAGCGCCAGCTGTAGTAGACGCTGTGGGCCTTCTTCAGCCTGCGCAGGCGGAAGGGGCGCCCCCATATGTCCCGGGTGTAGCTGGCGTGCAGGCGCCCCCGCTTGACCAGCTCGCCGAGCACGCTGGTTGAGACAAGGCAGACCCGTTTTTTGCGATCGTAGGTCCGCGGGTCCTTGCGGTTGACGCGGTAGCAGTGACTGTTCAGGGCGTAGAAGATGCTGCGCGCGCGGGCCTGGTGAACGTAGCCGGCGAAGTCCACAGCGCGGAACGTGGGCAGGTAGCGCAGGTTCCACCAGCGGTGCTTGCGACCGTTGATGTCCCTGGCGTAGTGCGGGTAGCGCTTGACCGTCGTGGCGAAGGCCCGCCGCAGGTGGCTCTCCAGGCTGCGCCGACCCATGCGCGACAGGTGCTGCGTGCGGCGGTTCAGCTCGCTCTGGATTAGCGAGCGCAGGTTCCACAGGCGGTTGAACCGCTGCTGCGGCAACAGCGCCGACGCCTTCAGCTCGGGCCAGGCGCGCTGCACCCGGGCCATGGTGTAGGGCCGGCCCATGGGGTCCGTGGCGTGGGACCGGGCCAGCTTCTTCTTCCGCACGAGGGTGGTGAGCAAGCCCTTGCGATAGACCCACCTGCGCCCCGCGCGCCGGGCCACGGGGACGGTCCACATTGCGGTGTGGATCGCGTTGCGGATGGCGTTGCGATCTTGCTGCAGTTTCTGCTGCCGTCGCGCCACCGGGTTCTCCCACAACGTGGGCTTGCCCAGGGGCCGGGCCTTGGCCAGGAGCGCCTGGGCCACCTGCTGCTTGCGCCGCTGCAGCGTCTTGCGCTTGACCAGCGACTCGAGGCTGGCCGACGGGCCGAACCTGATCTGATACATCGGCCTGGACAGCTCCTGCTCCAGGGTGAAGTAGACCTTCTCCAGGCCGGGCTTGAGCTCCTGCAGAGCGTAGACCGCCTCGTCCACCACGATGACCCCTAGGGCGGCGGCGCGCCCCTCGCCGCTGCGGTCGGTGACGCGGAATCGGATCAGCGCCTTGTCGCCGGGGCGGTAGACCTTCTTGTCCGGCGTGATCTTGACCTTGAGCTGGGCCGGCGGGTGCACGTAGAGCACCCGGGCGTCGCGCATGATCTGGCCGCTGGCGAGGATCTTGTAGGCGTGCAGCTCCACCGTGCCGAACAGCTCCGGCGGCAGCGGCAGGGCCAGGGTGCCCTGGCCGCCCTTGAGCGGCAACCGCCGGGTGACCAGGGTCTGGCGGTTCTTGATCAGGTCCACGTACCAGGTGCCGCCGCCGGCGGTGGTGGCCACCGTGGCGCGCAGCACGTCGCCGGCGTTGTAGATGGCCTTGTCCGCGCGAACCAGCACGCGGTCGCCCACCGGGTCGGTGTAGAACGTCCTGTTCTGCGCGCAGGCGTTGCCGCTGCTGTCCCTGGCCTCGAAGGTCAGCGTCAGGGCGCGGGTGGCGGCGTGCCGCTTGCGGCCGGGCAGCTTGCGCCAGCCGCCGTAGGTCAGCAGCCTGGCGTGCGGGGTGAAGGTGTGCACCGCCACGCCGGTGGCGTCGGTCTTCAGGGTGGCGGGCTTGAGGCCCGAGGCCTTGACCGTCACCGCGGCCTTCGCCGGGCTGCCGTCGGGGTAGGTTGCCACGACGAAGACGCGGTTCGGCACGCCGGCCACGATGCGCCCGCCCTCGGGCACGGCGGCCACGCGGATCGGCGCCGCGGCCACGGGCAGCGAGCGGATCGCCTGCTGGGCGTGGTTGGCGGTGTCGACGACCTTTATCTCCAGCTTGACCAGCGCGTCGCCCTTCTGCAGCGGCTGCCCCACGAAGTGGGCCGGCAGCTTGAGCGAAAACTTCCAGGTGCCGTCCTTGCCCGTGCGCCCCTTGAGGGTGGCGAAGGTCTTGAACGCCACGTCGAACGCAAGGGCCTTGACCACCACCTTGCCGCCGGTCACCGGCTTGCCGAAGAAGTAGTCCGAGCGCACCGTGCCGCGCAGCACCTGCCGCGGCAGGTAGTACGACCGGTCGGTGTCCACGGTGACCTTGAACTTGGGCAGCACGTATTTTTTGACCACCACGGTCTTGGTGGCCGGCACGGCCAGGTCTCGGTTGAGCGGGGCGGCCTCGATCTGATAGCTGCCGAGGCCGATCTCGTGAGCCAGGCGAAAGCGCGTGGCGGCCACGCCGTAGGTCGAGGTGAGCAGCACCTTCTTGAAGACCTTGTTCCCCTTGGCGTCCAGCACCTGCACCCGCACCTTCTGCTTCGCCAGGGGCTTGAGGTCATGGGTGCTCAGGGCCAGCAGCCGCATGTTGATGGTCTGCCGCGGCTGGTAGATCGGTTTGTCGGTGGTCAGCAGCAGGCGCCCGGCGCGCTTGAGCTTCACCGCGCGCGTCAGCTGCTTGTGCCCCCGGGACGAGCGCACCTTCACCGAAAGGTCGTAGGCGCCGTCGGCCCAGCGCGGCACCGAGAACGCCGCGTTGACCGCGCCCTGCCCGTCGCTGGTGCCCGAAAAGAGCGCCGTCGAGCGGCCGTGCCCGGCCAGGGCCACCACCACCCGCGCGCCGCGCAGGGGCCGCGACCGGGTCATGGTGGTGGGCGTGCGGGTGACCACCCGCAGAGCCCCCTTGGTGCCCGGGATCAGCACGCTGTCGGAGACCACGTAGACGTCCAGCAGCTGCTTGCCGCTGCCGGGCCCCGGGCCGGCACGGGGCGTCTGGATGCCCCAGGGTAGTAACAGCGCCGCCGCCAACAGCACCGAGAGTGCGGACACACGTCTCCTTCGCCGGCCTCTCATCATGACCTCCAATTGAAATGGGATTCGCTCGCTCACGGGCGAGCATCACGTCGGGTGATTGCTGTACATACGCACGGGCCGGCCGTTCGGTTTGAACGAATTCATGACATTTCTGTCATGGATCCAGATGACGGACCGGTGCCGTGGCGTGATCGCACACCTCAATGATTTCCACATGTTTTAAGATAAACTACCGCCAAGCCATGACACCGAGGCCCCCTGGAACACTCTGTGCATTTCAGGAGCCGCGATGCCGGGCGTTACAGGTTCAGACACGACCGGCCATCACAACCTTGGGATCAATTTCGCCTTCACCCCGCAAGGGTTCCGCAGGAACCCGCGGAGCGAAATTTACAAGCGCCACAAGGAGACGACATGGACAAAAGAGAACTGCTCACCCCGCTGATCTTCGTCGGCCTGGCCGTGGCCTTCGCCGTGGTCTCGGCCCTGGTCTATCTGTCCCGCGGCAACCCCGGGCTCGTGCGCCGCAAGCTGCGCCTGGGGGCCGCGCTGCTGACCCTCACCGCGGCGGCCAACGGCTGCGGCGGCACCTCCATGTGCTACGACGTGGCCATGTCCAACGAGTTTTCGCTGACGGACATCGGCGCCGACGGCGCGGTGCACCTGAGCCTGCCCGACAGCAACCGGGTGGCCGGCACGATCTACCAGCGCCAGGGCGACCGCTTCTCCTTCCGCCTGGAGGACGAAAAGGACGCCGAGGTGCAGCGGGCCGACATCGTGGCCCAGGACGGCGCCTTCGACGAAAGCTCCGAGGAGTTTTCGCTGGCCGTGCGCCAGGACCTGGCCCCGGGCACCTACCGCCTGACCTTTTACACCGCGGCCCAGGGTGACCAGGCCACGGTGGGGCCCAACTACTCCAGCTACGAGCTCAAGGTGACCCATGGCAAGTGAGCTCTCACTGCCCTACGTGGCCTTCGAGAGCACCTCGCGCTGCAACCTGGACTGCCGCTACTGCTACAACATCTGGAAGCGGCCGGGCAGCCACGCGCGCCCCGGCGCGTCGTACAGCCAGGCCATCCGCACTCTGCGCCGCCTGTTCGCCGTGGCCGACGTGGGCCACCTGACCATGACCGGCGGCGAGCCGTTTCGCGGCGAGCGCTTCGCCGAGGTGGTGCTCTTCGCCCGCCTCAAAGGCAAGAGCGTCAGCGTCATCACAAACGGCGCCGCGGCCTCGGCCGACGACTACCGCGACCTGGCGGAGATGGGCGTGCGCCTGCTGGAGCTTCCCCTACACTCGCCCGAGCCGGGGCCCCACGACTGGCTCACCTGCGTGCCCGGCTCCTGGGCCCGGTCGCTCGGCTCCATGGAGCAGATCACCGCCCTCGGCATGGAGGCTCACGGGGTGATCGTCGTGACCCGCAAAAACTTCCACCTGGTGCGCGAGACCATGGCGCTGATGCAGCGCGCGGGCGTGCGCCGGGTGATGGTCAACCGCTTCAACGTCGGCGGCCGGGGTGTGGCGCAGCGGGCGCTGCTGTCGCCCACCCCGCAGCAGCTGCACCGGGCGTTCACCGACGCGGACCGCGCGGCCCGGCGCAGCGGCATGCGCGTGACCTCCAACATCTGCCTGCCCCCCTGCGTGCTCGACCCGCGCCGCTTCCCCGCCGTGCGTTTCTCCTGCTGCTCCGGCGACCCGCGCAGCATGCCGGTGACCGTGGACCTGCAAGGCGACGTGCGCCTCTGCAACCACTCGCCGGTGAAGATCGGCAACGTCTTTGCCCGGAGCGTGGCGCAGATCTTTTCCTCGGACTACGTCCGGCGCTGGCGCGACGAGGTGCCGGCGGGCTGCGCCGGCTGCGGCGATTTTTCACGCTGTCGCGGCGGCTGCCGCGCCGCCTCGGAGCAGCTCGGCCTGGGGCTCGGCGCCGCGGATCCGGTGGTGCCGGGGTGCCAGCCGGGGCCCGGAAAGCGGGCCGCCTGACGATCAGCGCCGGTTAGAAGAGCGCGGCCTGCGAAGCGCGGTATGATTCCGTCCAGGAGGCACCGCGACCATGACCGATTACGAGAAGCTGGGCATGTTCTACCTCGGGCGGCGGTACGACCTGCAGCGCCGGGCCGTGACCGAGGAGCCTCTGCTCTACGACTCCAAGGACCTGACGACCCACGCGGTGTGCGTGGGGATGACGGGCAGCGGCAAGACCGGCCTCTGCGTGGGCCTGCTGGAGGAGGCCGCCCTCGACGGCGTCCCGGCGGTGATCATCGATCCCAAGGGAGACCTGGGGAACCTGGCGCTGACCTTCCCCGAGCTGAGGCCCGCCGACTTTCGCCCGTGGATCGACGAGGGCGAGGCGTCGCGCGAGGGCGCCACCGCCGACGCCTACGCCGCCAAAACGGCCGCGCGCTGGCGGCAGGGGCTGGCCCGCTGGGACCAGCAGCCCGAGCGCATCGCCAGGCTCCGCGCCGCCGCGGAGGTGACCATCTTCACC
>PVBE011911032.1_pt1 | contig 19182 bp, 14 predicted proteins | sample 1631181 | NCBI WGS metagenome assembly PVBE01 (sample SAMN08397723, study PRJNA350692) | Marine metagenome, whole genome shotgun sequencing project. | isolation source: water | place: Pacific Ocean | collected 2012-04 | reverse complement strand
CGCAGAGCGGTTGTTGAGACGCTACGGTACGGGATTTCGGTGAATCGTGCTCGGCCCATCAAATTCGATTTCGATGGAGTGGATTGTTGTAGGGTTCGTAGATGAGCGGCGCCTCAGGGCGTCCTGTGGAAAGTGTTCTCTTGATTTTGGTCGGTGATTATCATGAATTCCAAGCTACTTATTCCTCTGTCGTTGGTCATCTGTGCGATTCTCGGGTTCGTTGTTTTTGATTTCCTGAGCGATGGAGAGGGAGATCTCCTGAGAAGCGAGGGAGACACCACTGTCAGGCAAGCCGACGTCGTTGATCGGTTACAGCCACGCCGCTCCACAGATGTTGACCGCAACAGCGATCAAAGCGCAATGACAGATGATGCGGAGTCCATTGGAGGTAGTGATGAGACGGCGTCGTCGGGAGTGCCGAATTGTCAGGTGAGCGGTCGAGTTGTCAATGAACGCGGTACACCCATCGCAGACGTGCGAGTTGCGCTGTTGACACGTGCCAACACGGTGGCTCTGTTATTTGATCGCTCAGCAGGGGTCAAGAATGAGGCCGCTGCCGTAACGGATGATCTGGGGCGATTTGTATTTCCAAAAGTGGAGTACTGGAGTCAGTGGACATTGCGAATGGTCCATGCCACCCATCAGGCCCGAAGGATCTCTGTGGATGTAAGTGCTCGAGATTTGAGGATCGGCGACATAAAGCTGGACGCAGGTGCTGCTTTAAGGGGCAGAGTTATCGATGAGGAGACGGGTGATCCTGTAGCTGATGCAAAGGTCGTTGCTTCCATTCAAAAGAGTCAGGGCAGCGCGATGATTTCTGTAGACTCATTTGGTGGTCCTCCCAAGGACTCACCCTCGGCGATGACTGATGCGAGGGGAGTTTTCGAAATCACAGGACTTGGTGGCGGTCGGGGAAGGGTCTATGTGGATCACGAGGAATATTGTCAGGCAAGGTCAGGGCGCTTCAATGTCAAGTTGGTGCTCGGCGCACCGCTGCTGGAAATGGAGAATGACGAGGAGGTAGTCGTTGAGCTGCTTCGAGGCGGCACACTGACTGGCAGAGTCGCTGATGAAAGCGGCCAGCCGATCGCCATGGCGCGGATTGTCGCGCGGAGAGAGGAGCAACAGGGTGTGCTGTCCCTGGATATTGGAGACCTTTCTCCATTTGGCAGTAATCGAGAAACGATGGTTGGCGAGACTAATGCGGATGGGCTGTTTGCGATTGGTGGGCTGCCAAAGAGCAAGTATTCGGTTCAGATTGCGGCTCGTCGGTTCGCCACGCAGAGTCTGAAGGGAATTTCGGAGTCTGATCGGCTGGACGTTGAGATGAAACGGTCAGGCGTGCTGTGGGGAATAGCGACTGATGATGCCAGCGGGCAACCGATAGTCGGCCCGGTGGTGGTCGTTCGGAGTCCGATTACGTCAATCAAGGGGATACGTGTCTTCTTGAGCTCGTCGGTAACGAAACCTCTGGATGTAGAAGTGCTCCACGGAGAGGCTGCCGCGCATTTGCTGGGAGTGGAGTCTCAAACGGGGCTCTTTGCAGTCTGCGGCCTGCCAACTTCGAAGCTGACCTGTGAGGTCAAGGCTGAGGGTTATTGTGCTCAGGTCCTGAAAGAACTCATTGTGCCATCGGGCGAGTTCGTTGAAATTCATCCTAAACTTGCTCAGGAAGCGATCGTGAGCGGGGTTGTGCTGGATCACCTGGGGAAGCCTGTCGCGGGCGCATCTGTGCCGGCCGACCTGTCCACTCGGAGTACGGGAGACAACAACTTCTCTGTGATGCGTTCCATGTCAACGGCCCCCAGATTGTCGGCTCTTGTTCGTACTGATGCCAACGGCCGATTCGTCTTGAAGGGGCTGGTTGCCGACGAGCTGAAGCTTTCGGCCTCTCATCCTCTGCACTTGGACAGCGAGATGCGTATCCTTCGGTTGCAATCTGGCGAACACCTGCAAGACCAGGTGCTTGAACTCGGTGCGGCGGGGAGCTTGTCCGGGCAGGTTTTTGATCAGGACGGCCAGCCACTTGCGCAAGGAGTGGTGAAACTCAGCGACGTGGAAAAGGACTCCGAAGAGATACAGGGTTTTGGCCTCGACCTCGGTGGGACTCGTTTGCGGTGTGTTGCAGACCAGGCAGGGGAATTTCGATTGATTGGGATCGTTCCAGGTGTTTATCGAGCGGTGCTGTCGGCGCCGCAGTCGACCGATGACAGCCTGTCGGGGTTGTTTGTTATTGGCGGCAAGAAGGCGAAGCAGAGTCAGCCAACGGAGGTGACCATTGTCGCTTCTGAAGAGACTCGAACGACACTGTCATTGCAATCTTCCTGCTCTATTGAGGGTCGAGTCACTGCTGGAGGGGTTGCCGTTGCTGGAGCGAGGCTGAGGCTCAGGGGAAACGATTCCTCATTCTTCTTTGGCCCCGAGACTGGTCGGTCTGCCAACACTGATACTGATGGGCGATACCGTCTCGGGGATGTTGAGCCCGGCGACTATGACCTCTCGATCACAGCACCAAACGTCGGGGTGCCCATCGTTGTTCGGGTCTCTTTGTCTGCTGGTCAATCTCTGGTGAAAGACGTTGAATTGCCCCTGGGAGTGATCAGTGGCACGGTCGTGACTCAGGGGTCGGGAAAGCCACGGGCTGATATTCGAGTGAGATTGACACCTGAGACGGGCGACGATTCGACATCGGAGCTATTCAGTAGTGAGGAGATAATCATTGGAGGGGCTGGTTCCAGCCCGAGTGTCTTCTCGGCCACAGTATCAAGCAGTCGACGGCCGACGGCAGTAACGACCGATGAGAGAGGATACTACGAGTTTCTCCATGTCGCCCCTGGTATCTACCGAGTGTCCATTTCTGGTGGAGATGTCATCAGAACTTCGAAAGACCATCTTGAAGTTTCTGAAGGCGGTAAACTCGAGAATGTCAACTTTGTCGCGGCAAGTGGATCCAGCCTTACAATTGAGGCCTCCTCTTCTGAGGGCCCCCCGAAGCACTTCCTTGTGACTTTGGAAGGCGTTGATCCGCTAACCTACAAGGGCGAAACCGACTTTCTGGAATCTGGCAAGTCTACGACTATCGATGGTCTGGCGCCGGGGCAGTATCTGCTCAGGGTACGACGGCCGGGAAGACTCGGTCTCGACAACAGCGAGCCCCGCCGAATCCAAATCACCTCCGGTTCCCACCAGACAGTCACAGTCGGAGACTGACCAGACGGTACCGTATGATCATGTGGCTTGAATCTGCTATTCTCTCGCCATGAAACGCAAGATGCTCAAGTACACTCTGCTGTTTTCCTTCATCACGCTTCAACTGGTTGTCGACGTCGGGTTCGTCGCCATACAATTCGTAAAGGTCGAGCGAAGCAACCCTGAGCCGAAAGGCACCCACGGTGTAACGCCCAAGGTCGATGCTATTTTTCGGCGAGCTTGCTACGACTGTCATTCCAATGAAGTGCGTTGGCCCTGGTACAGTTATATCGCACCCATTTCATGGACGATTGAAGAACATGTCATTGACGGCCGCAAGCACCTCAATTTCTCTACTCTTCATCTGCTTAAGCCTCAACGTCAGATGCACAAGCTTGAGGAAGTTATCGACGAAGTGTCTGCAGGCAGTATGCCAATCGAGGATTACCTCAAAGTGCACGAGGACGCCGAGCTCACCGACGCCGAAGTCGATACCGTTACCAAGTGGTGCGAAGAGCGGCGCGACGAAATCAAATCCAATCGAAAGCGTTAAACCGCAATTGGTCAAGAAGGTGGCTCCCAGGAATGTGCCCTCTTCCTCTTGGGCTGATATCCGTCGCCGAGCGCTGTGGGTTATGGCATCCATAACGGTATGATCAGCGCGTTACATTGAGTTTGTTGGAGTTGATTGATGCCGAATCGGTTGTTGTTGGGTTTTCTGGCTGTTCTCGGTTTTCTGGGTGGTTGCTCGTCTGCGCCGATGCGCTCCGATCTCTTGACGGTTGCGGAATCCAGTGAGTGGCAGGCGACTGGTCGGCACAGCCAGGTCGTTGAGTTTGTCAATGCACTCGCCGCTCATTCGGATTGCGTGCGCGTGGTTGAAATGGGCAAGTCGGCTGAGGGACGATCGATCCCGCTCGTGATCCTGGCCGATCCCATGGTCGCAAGTGCTGCTGAAGCCAGAGCCAGTGGCAAGATGGTGGTCTATGCCCAGGGTGGGATTCACTCAGGTGAGTGCTGCGGCAAAGAGGCTTTGCAGATGCTGGCCCGAGAAATCGCAGCATCAAAGAGGCATCCCTATTTGAAGGAATTTGTGATTCTGTTGGCCCCGATCTACAACCCGGACGGCAACGAACGGGTTTCGGTCGATAACCGGCCTGGCCAGCTTGGGCCCAAAGAGGGAATGGGGCAGCGCGCGACGGCTGAGGGATACGACCTCAACCGCGACAATACCAAGTTGGACAGTCCGGAAGCACGGGCTCTGTCGCGTTTGCTTAACGAATGGGATCCTCTTCTGGTGATTGACACTCACACGACAAACGGATCGTTCCATCAAAACACGCTGACATTTGACGGGCCTGTCCATCCCGCGGGCGACCCGGCAATTGTCAATTTCGTCAGAGAAGTCTATCTGCCAACGGTCAGCGAAGCGCTTCAGCTGCGGACGGGATACAAAACGACCTTCTATGGCAACTACAACCGTGCCAGGACCAAGTGGACGACTTATGATGGACGCCCGAGGTTCGGGACGCGAGCACGAGGGCTTCGTGGCATCGTTTCCATCCTGACCGAAGCCTATAAATACGCCAGCTACAAGGACAGAGTGCTTTGCACGAAGGCGTTTTGTGAAGAGTTGCTGACCTACGCCATGAATCATCGAGCTACCTTTCAGGAGATCGTTCGGCAGGTACGTGAACGTACGATCGAAAAGGGGCGTGTTGCGTCTGAATCGGATCGTGTCGCCATTCAATCCAAGGTTGCTCGTCTCCCCAGGGACATCTTGATTCATGGATGGGTGGAAACAGAAAGCGACGCCCGAAAGCGATCGGTCCCTACGGATGTCAAGCACACCTACACAATGGAGCACTGGGGCGCCTACGAACCTTCGCTCGAAGTCGTTCGTCCTGTGGCGTATGCCTATCCTGCACGCCTGAGCAGTCTGACCGAGAAGCTCAAGCAGCACGGTGTCGTCATGCGTCAGGTCGCGGCATTGCGTGAGGGCGACCTCGAGGTGTATCGCGTTGAGTCCATCATGCGCCAGAGTCGGAAGTACCAGAATCACAATCAGGTTCAGTTGAAAGTGTCAGTGACTCGCAGCCGAGGGAAGATCGCCGCAGGCATGATGGTTGTGTCTACTGCGCAGCCGCTCGGTAATCTCGTTGTCTACTTGCTGGAGCCTCTGGCTGCAGATGGCTTGACAGCATGGAATGTCCTTGACGATGCCATTGAGGTCGGAGAGGATTTTCCTGTATCGCGTATCATGCGTTGGCTGAACTGAAGTTGAGTTTGGAGTAAGGGAATGGCGAAGGTCTTAGGACTGTGGATCAAGCAGCACGCAGGTGCAGAGATGTGCGCGCAGGACGAGTTGCAGTTGACCCTTGAAGATGGTGTCGTGGGCGGCGCTCCGACAGTGAAGGACCGTCAGGTGACTGTGCTGACAATTGAGGCATGGCGGGCTGCATGCGACGAAGTCGGTGAGACTTTCGATCCTGGGCGACGCCGCGCGAACATCCTCGTCGATGAAGTCAATGTGACCGAAATGACAGGGCGACGCCTTCGCATCGGCGACACGCTTTTGCATATCTGTTTCGAGACGTGGCCGTGTGAGCAGATGGACGCCATCAAGCCTGGTCTGCGACGAGCACTCGAGACTCACTGGCGAGGCGGCGTGTGCTGTGAAGTTGTTGAAGGTGGGGTCATCCGCATCGGCGACTCGGTCGAAGTCATGCCATAAACCTGGGGTGGACAACCTGTCCTCGTCGCGTGGTTGTTTCCCAACCAAGCAACAGAAATCCAATCGACTGCACCGATTGATTTAAGCAGTGGTCGATCCTGGCAGGAGGACTTGCCTTGAATCCTCGAGCGTCGGAGGGGAAGGACCGACGGAAGATCGGCAGGCATCGTTGGTCCATCCGATCCTGATGCACAGGCAACGGGTGTCAAGAAGGCCCGTTCATGTCCAAACTAGAATGTCCGACTGACTGTCGATATCGTGTTCAATTCACCGATCGGTCGCCAACTATGGTCTCTGAAACACCTTGCAACGCGTGCACACTGGTCGATAGGCCCATTTCTGCCAGCTGCCACACTTTCCAATCGCGTTGGAATGCTCTACTATTCGGGTATCAAGCTGACGAATGGACCGACCAATCACATGCCCTCCGCGCCGTTGTGCAATGCGATGTCTCCCACGGACTGCCTCGTTGTCGGAGGTGGTCCGGCAGGGCTCCTTGCCGCACTGCTTCTGGCTGAATGGGGCAGGGACGTTCTCGTTGTGGACGACGGTGAACGACGCTCCGAGGTCTTGCCTGAGTATGTGGGGCACTCGAAACTGGATGTACTGCAGCGCTTGGGCATCCTCCCTCTCTTGAAGGCGGTAGATCCGGTGCGCCCGCAGTTCTCAACAGACCGTCGCGGCGGTGTCGAAGCACGCGTCAAGCACAACAAGGCTCGGGCACCGTTCTGCGTTGACTATGAGAAGTTCATTGCTGGTTTCCGCAGATTCGTTCAAGGAAGGGGCGTACGACTTCTCGAGGGGGTTGGCCTGCGCAGTCCAGTTCCCTCAGGCCCAGATGCCTGGGTTCGCCTGGTCGATGCCGATGGCTTTGAGCAAAACGTCCAATCGAAGCTGGTCATTCTTGCGCAGGGAGCGATTTCAGTTTTCACAACCTCTCAGGTCGCGGTCAGCGACTCACTGCCCGAGACTGTGTCTATGTCTTTGTTGACGCAGCCAGGCAAGCGGCCCATCGCGGAGACCACGATATCCACATCCTCTCGAGGTGTTCTGCAATGCAGGCCAACGCATAACGGCGGGACTCATTTGATACTGACGATCGATCGCCTTGACTTGAACCGCAAGGGGCAAAGCGCTTTGTGGGCCGAGGCGATCGCTGTGCCGGAGTCAACGGTTTCTCGCCGCCCTATGAACCTCAGAGATTCAACGCTTCGCCTTGTGACAACACGTGACGCCAATCTCATGTTTGGGTCAGCGGCCATTCGACACTCTTTGTTGGAGACCGAGTCGCTTGCCAGTGATCTTCGTTCGGCAGAAGCAGCAGCACTGGCAGCCAATACCATTTTGAACCGGCCCTCCGAACATGCTGACATTATCGATCACCACAGGAATTGGGAACGCGAGAGGTTCCTGACACTTGCCAGATCTGAATTGAAGTGGTGCGCCAAAGAAACGAGGTTTCCGGCCGCACCGTTTTGGATGTCCAGAGTGGATCGAATCGCGCCTCAGGAACCTCGCCGAGCTTGTCCTCACCGATACGTCGCCTGTCGCCATTTAGAGCGTCGTTCGTCCTATCAGCGTGAAGGTCAGCACCTCACCACTCAAGTGGCATTCGGCCTCCAAGGTGACTCGGCCACAATTGGGAGAGTTGGCGACGTACCCATCGAGCCTTTATTGGACCTCATGAAGCACCCTCAAACCAGGGAGCAGCTTGTTCAGGCGATGGCTGCCAATCGGTCTTTGGCAATGACCGGAATTGAGCAGATCCACCACGCGATTGATGAACTCTGTCGCCTTCGGTTTATTGAGGGCGCAGACTAAGCGCGCCAATTGATGCCGATTGCTCTGCCGCTCTTGAAGGCGGCCTTGTCGCTCGCCATCATCAGTCAACAAGCAATAGGAGCCAACCATGTCTGAGCCCACACTTTTCGAGAAGATTCTCAATGGCGATATCCCTTCGGATATGCTCCATGAGGACAAGCACTGCGGAGCGTTTCGCGACATTGCACCTCAGGCGCCGGTTCACATTCTGATTGTCCCACGCAGACCGCTGACAGGAATCGATGCGATGGATGCTGACGACAGGGATCTCATCGGGCACCTCTTCTGGGTCGCGACCGAGGTGGCGCGGTCCGAAGGCCTCGATGACGGCTATCGGCTTGTCATCAACAATGGCGAACTCGGTCTGCAATCAGTTCCACATCTTCACCTTCATCTGCTTGGGAAGCGGCAGATGGCATGGCCTCCTGGATAGGGTGCGGATCGGCCGATGAGTTGGGGCTACGTCGAGTGACGGAGCGCGTCCTGGAAGGCGAAGTTGTAGTCGATGAGGTTCGCCAGCTTAAACTGATGAACGCGGCCATCTGCCATGCACTGGGCAATGAGGTAGTCGACCTCGTTGGTGCGACACAGGTTGAGCGGGAGGACGCGTTGCTGGATGACTCCGCGGGCTTCGTGCGTGTCGTATCGGATTCGAATGACCCCGCCTTGTTCGATCGTCTCGGCGAGGTCGGCAAAGCGCGGTTGCTGGTTCAGTTGGCCGGAAGTCATGTCGTGAAAACCGGCAACGCCGCAGAGTGTCTGAAGCCCTGCCATCGAGGCGTCCGGACGCAGCTCAAGGGCTTTCAGCAGAAGGCTCTTTACATGAAGCGAGTCGCTCATGGCTCGATGGAAGCCAGTCTCAGGCAACTCAAAGTACTCAGTCAGGGTCTGCAGGCGGTGGTTCGGTGATTCAGGCGCGAGCTCACGCATCAGGCGAAGAGAGTCGAGAACAGTATTTTTGGGTCCGGTGAAACCACCGCGCGAGAGCTCTGTGCTGATGAACGTCACATCGAAAGCGGCGTTGTGGCCAATCAGCGTGTCGTCATCGTCGAGCCATTCGGCAAATTGGTGTACCGCATCGACACTGCCGGGAGCCTGTTTGACCATGTCGTCGCAAATGCCATGAATGCGGGTTGATTCAGGGGTGATCGGAGCGCCCGGATTGGCGAGCGTTGAGAATCGAGAGATCTCGTGTCCTGCACCTGTGAATCGCACACCTGCGATTTCGACCACATGCTCATGGCGTGAGACAAGGCCTGTTGTTTCAGTGTCAAACGCTACAAAGAGCTGGTCACTCAGTTCACTCAAGAAAGCTGGCTCCACACATTCTGTCTCATTCTTCCATGCTCCGTCCTGATGCGGTTGGTGCGTTTGACTCGGTCGTCAGATCGCGAAGTATTTCAGCGGTCATGTCGGTGGCATCTATCGCATCAGCACGGTGCTCAAAGTACCACTGCTTAAGGACATTCATCCGACGCAAGACACTGTCGCCGCGATCTCGAAGTTGTGTCGGGTGGGGGAGGGCCCGAAAGAAGTGAGGTGAGGCTACGACGATGAGCTTGCACCTGGCCCGTGTGATGGCGACGTTAAATCGATTTGGAAGGAAAAGGAATTCGGCGCCGCGCATGAGGTCTTCCTCATCGGAGTGCGTCATGGAGATGATGATGAGATCTCGCTCGCGCCCCTGAATACGGTCAACCGTATCGACTGCCGGTTCGTCCTGCTTGTGGCCCCGCGCCGCGAGGAATGTCTTGATGCGAACAGTCTGTCTGCGGTGAGACGCGATGACTGCTATTTCGCCGTGTGGTACGCCACCGCCAATTGCGTCGCAGACCAGCTGTGTGACGAGCGCTGCCTCTTCAATCGATTCCTGGCCGCGCCCTTCATGACGGATCAGAACGAGCTGACTCGGTGTTTCCGGATCGAGGATAGCCGCCGATTCACCTTCGCACTTCAGCTGGAGTTTTCGGTTGCTTGAGGTGTTCGTCGAGCCGAGGAGACTTCCATAAAAATGGCGCGAAGGAAAACTCAACAGAGCGTTGTTGAGCCTCCATGTAGCATCCAACAAGACGGGGGAGATCTCTGTCTCCTCTACGAGCATCTGGAAGATACTGCGACCGAACCCCACGCCCGCCGGTGTGGTCTTGACGACCGGAGGGAGTTGCTTGTGATCGCCTGCCATGATGATTCGATCAGAGTGCATCATGCTGAGGAGGGCAAGCGGCACGGTAAGCTGACCGGCTTCATCAAAGATGACGACGTCGAACCGATCTCCAAGGGCCTCTTCCAGCCCGTGCTCCAGCTTGCGAAACATGCTCCCGAACGCTGCGTATCCTGTCATGCCAACGACATCCGGCGTCGTCTTGTTGCGAAAGATGCTCGTGGCTGAGCGAATGAACTTGAGTCGGTCGTCTGCTCGTCTGCTGCCCCAGGTGTTGGCGCTGCCTACCTTGGTGACAGTCTCAATAGAGTCATGTCTGAGGCAGGCATCGAGAACGTTATTGATCGCCTGGTGTGTGAACGCAGTGACGAGGACCTTCTTGCCACGCCGAACCAACTCGTGAATGATGACGCCCAACACAAAGGTCTTGCCGGTGCCAGGTGGCCCTTGAATCATGGCGAAGTCTGTTTCGATCGCCATCCGAACCGCTTCCTGCTGAGCTGGAAGCAGGCTTGCCAGAGCGCCCGATTCCAAATCGACCGGCTCATCATCGGTAGGTCGAGGCTCGTCAGTACCGCCCAGTACAGCCCGCAGGCGTTGCAGTCGCGCCGTGTCACCAAGTTCCCCGGACAAGACGCGCAGCACCGTCGTAGGGAGTTCTCTGCCGTGATGATCGGCGGGCAGTGTTCTGTCCAGTACACACCTGTCGCCGACACGGAACTGTCGACTGAATCGGCTCCGCTGTTGATAGGCAGGATTGAGATAGAGGATCTTGCCGATCTCGTCTATCTCTTTGACGATCCCCACTGCTCCCGTGATGATGTCCTTCGCTTCAACGGTCATGTCATTCACATAGACGTAGTCATTTTGTGAGATTTTCGACGGGTTGTTGCGAAAGCTAAGGGCTATATTTCCGTTGCTGTCCGAAGGTTCAATAACTGTAAGCGATGGCCAACAGCCGTAATGATCCGTTCGCCTTGCGATAGGGAGTGTGATCAAATCGATCGCCGATGCGGACTCGCGTTTAAACTCGTTTTCGATAAACTCGATGTAGCCTTTGAAGTCGATGCTCATGATTAGAGTGCCATCATTGCAGCGATTATGTCGCTCGCTGCCGCGCGTTCCCGATCCAAGTCGTATTCCAAGAGAGCCTGCCAGTGTTCCTCACTCGACGCGCGCCACTCTCGCACAGCAAGGGGGCGTAGCTCGCGGTCACCTGGAACGAGCTCTTCTCGAACCAGGTCGTAGTCGGCAGCGACGTCATCAAGGGCTGCGATAGCGGCGGCCTGAATGTCCTCCTCCGCACTCCATGAAACGACTGTTGGCGTCTTCTGCAGCTCAGCGGCCAAGTCGTGAATGTCGCGAATCGGTGACGACAGAAACCACGTGCGCCTCACAAGTCGTGGAAGCACGGTCGCGTCAGTCAGCATTGTCTCAACTGCCATTTCCCATGGCGTCCCTTCAGCCTGGCGTTGCAGGCGGTTCGGCATGCCCTCATCAGTGATCACAACCAGCAGTGTCTCATTGCGGGCGACGAGAAGCTCACGCGCTTCGTGAAGGTGCGCCAGCAATTCTGAGATTCGTTGTTTTGAGGAGTCCGGTCGAAGGCCGGGGAATACCTGTCGAAGCGTCATGCCCGAACGGCCCTCGGGCTTCAAAAGTTGCTCGCGGCGTAGAAGGGATGTCGCCATCAGGACTTCGTCACCGTGGTAGTGGTCCGTGATCGAACTGAGCAACAGAATCGGCCCGTTGTGGTGGTAAAGCTGAGGCGGCCCATTGACGTAATTCGCCGCCGCTTTCTTCGGATGCTGATTGACGATGGGCCGACCAAACTCCTGCGCGGTAGCGCGTTTCTTGAGGTCGCGGAAGCAATCGAGGCTCGTTCCTGATTGGCGCCCCAGCGAACGCAGCACCTTTTCGTCTGTGACGAGCAGAAGCGCTCGTGTCGTAATCCCTGCTTCCTCCAACGCAACTCGCTCCATTCGTCGGCACGTCGGAATGAGCGAAAGCGAGTCCGTGTTGTTCGCCTTTTCTTCGCAATGGGACTTCCAATGGCACCCACTGCAGTGCCAGGTCAGGTGCATACGGCTGTTGCCGTGATCGATGAATTCGTGAACTTCCTCTTCGATAAAGTGCTTGAGCGTCCAGTAATAGTCGTCGGTAGCAAAGTCCTCACGCGTGCCTTCGCCGGTGATAATGAACCCGGTCGGCATCATCGCGCCGTAGTGGTAGGCGAGGATCCATGAGTAGAAAGCAACCTGCATTTTCTGTGCGAATCGTGCGTGCAGTGATGACTTCACATCGCCTACGATGTACTGGATTGCCTCGCCGTCTGTTTTCTCCGCAATGAGTATGTCGGTCTCTCCGCGAAACAACAGATCCGTGCAGGGGACTGGCGCACCCATAACTTCGTCCGACTGAAGAGCAGGTCGTTCGATGATGCCATGGAAAATGAAGCGAACGCCGTCACTCATGGCCTGGCGTGTGGCTTCGGCTCGTCGCGCAATGTCGGCGACGCGGTCGGTTGCATCGGGGTCAGAGGCGATGCTGATCCACTCATCCGGATATTTCTTTTGAATGCCTCGAAAGACGCGGTCTTCATGGCGGTTGCCACGGTCCATCAGGTAGCGACCAGTGGCAGTGGGGCGGGTACGATCTTTGCTTGAGGCGAAGAGGTCGCGGTGGATTCGATAGGCGCACGGGTGGCCGAAGTGGTTATAGACAATGTTGCCGGTCAGTGCGCGGGGCGCGGTCATGCTCGTCGCCTTTGAGGGGATGCGGGTAAGGGGATGATAACGGGAAGCAGGGGCATCCGTCCAATGGCAGCACGACGGGTTTCTACCCGATGGACCATTGGTGGCAGAGGATCGAATGCTTGGGCGTTATGGTAGGCTCGTCGCTTGGAGTTTTCTGCTGCTCACCAAGAGGCCGTCATGCGTCGTTTGTTTGCTCTTGCCCTGATTCTCACCGCGACGACTGTTGTCGCACAGGTTGAGAAGGTTGTCACTGCGAAAGGGCGGGAACGCCTCGTTGTTCGGCAACACGGCGCGCGAATCCTCGACCTCGCAGGCACCAGCCGAAGAACGGTGTTTCAGCACGGTTGGCTGATCAAGCGCACGGTGCCCATGAAACACAACCCGCACTGCAGGTTTTTTCATCCTTCAATCGGCGAAATCCGGTTGACTGTCGCAGCATCGGACGGCAGCGCTATGTGTCGTCAATCCTATCGCCGTCATTCCCTGCCATTGGCTGTGACCCCTGTGGGGGCGACGTCATTGTGATGGAAGTTGCTGCCAGATTCCTTCGGATACTCTCACTCCTTGTGCTTTGTCAAGGAAGCGTGACGGCTCAGAGTCTCACGCAGGATGCGCAGCAGTTGTCGTCCCGCCTCGGCCGAGCGATCGGGCAGATCTGGGAGCAAACGGTTCGTGTCGAGACTCCGAACGGTCATGGTTCAGGGACTGTTGTGGGTGCGGACGGGCTCATTCTCACTGCTCATCATGTCGTCAACGCCGACGGTCCTGTTGTCTGCGTGCTCAGTGACGGCCGCCGTCTCGCCGCCAGCTGCGTTCTCGTCGATACTCTCCTGGACGTTGCTCTATTGAAGGTAGAAGCAGCCGACCTCAGCTTTGCAAAGTGCTCCAATCGCCCTTCTGGCTCTTGGGTGATGGCTTCAGGGTTCCCTTTCTCCAGTTTCAGCGATGGGCTTCCAACCGTCTCGATGGGCCGCCTGCTTGAAACAGAAGGCCGGATAGTGGCCGATGGCGGAAGGACATTCGATCACCTTCAAGTCATGGATGCACCGATTTTCCGAGGCAGCAGCGGTAGTGGGCTCTTCGATGAATCGGGCCAGCTCATCGGCGTTGTTCTGGCGCGGTCGGATACAGGAAACCGTGGATTCGCAGTCTCTATCTCAGCACTTTCTGCCCGACGCTCTTTCGCCCTTCGACTGTGCTTGCAGAGGGTGCCGCGAAACTCCCGAGTCGATAGCTCTTCGAGCCGTTCACGGGACGTCTGGTTCAGGCGCTACGAGTCGCGCTTGCTCCCCGGGCTTAATCGAGGGCGGGTCGTCCTGAGTCGGCCAGATGATGGCCACCGGTTTTGCGGATTGCTTGTGTCAGATTCAGGAGACATTCTTGTGCCCTCGTCTGCGATCAGCGGCCTGGTACCTGGTGCCGTACTCGGGCGCGGCGTGACTCTGGCACAAATTGATTCTGGCGCAGGATTGGCGCTGGCGGTGGCCTCAGGATTGGGCCCGACCGGCGTTGCAGGAGTTCAGCCGATTGACCTCGCTGCAGCGGGAGATGCGGTACAGACTATAGGAACGCTTGTCTTCGCACAGAGTGGGCAGGTCCTCGTCGGTGGCATGCTGAATGCCGTCGAGCGCTCACTGATCAACGCGAGCCTCACGAAACTGAGGGGGTGCGATATCGACGTCCCTGACAGTGCCGTCGGCCAAATGGCTGTGGATGCTGAGGGCAGATTCGTGGGAATGTTCATTGGGGCTCGCCTCAGCGCGCCCACAAAATCCGTGGACGATCGGCCCATAGGCGCGTTTATTCTGGCGACAGAGCGCTTGACACGCGTCTATGCACGTTTCAAATCCAGAGAAACAGTCAGCATCCCTCGGCGTTGATAGGATGATGTTCCTGTTGTGAGACGGAGACCAAAACCATGAAGAATGCACTGATTTACCTGGTGGCTGGTGTGGCCGCGCTGGCTCTTTCATTGCTGGCGACGATGATGCTGGAGCAGGCGACTGCAGACGACGGTGTTCAAATCGAAATGCGTGCCGATTTCTCTCGAGACGACGTCCGCGAGACGGTCATTGAGACAATCGAACGAGTGCAACGAAACCGCCTCACCACAGATGATACTCGCGCCGGGCGGTATGCGGCGACGCTGCAAGCTGAATTGAGCGGTATTCGTGGAGAGCTGTCGAATCTCCTCGATCGAGTTGAGCGTGTCGCCAGCACTGAGCCCACAATCGAGGGCGGTGATGTCACAGAGATCCCCCACTACGACCGCATCGCAGCCATTGTGGCTGAGACCGTTCTGGCGCAGAGGGAACAACAGGCGCGTGAGCGTGACGCGCGACGCGAGGAACGCGACATCGTTCGCAAGGAAAAGGCCCTTGAGCGCCGCCGCCAGACTCTCACCAAGCAACTCGATTTGCGCGATGATCAAGTGACCGCAGTCCTGGGGATTTACGATGAATACGAGTCCAAGCGATCCGACATGTTTAAGGACATGAGGTCGAGTGGAGATCGTCTTACGGGCACTCAAATCAGAGACGTCATGAAGGGCTTGGAAAATGGCATGAATTCAGCCCTCAGCGGCGTTCTCGATGAAACGCAGTATGAGAAGTATCTCAAGAACCGTGCGCGAAGCACAGAGCTCGGTCGGACTGGCTTAGGCGATCGCGGTGGACGACGGTCAGCATCTGGAAGCGCTGGTAACGGCGAAGGTGGAGGGCGTCGCTCTCGCGGCGGCAACGCCAGCGGTCGCCGCCGAGGACGCGAGCGATGAATCAAGTCACTGGAGTTGTTGTGATCGTTCTGGGTGTCGTGATGGGGGTTTTCGGGGCGAGGCTCCTGGGCTCCAATGACTCCGACCCGACGGATACAGCACAGGCTTCGCCTGACTCCTCGGCCGTTCGCTCAGAAGCCGCCGCTCTTGCAGAGGAGATTCTCGATGCGCAGGTCTCGGCGCGTGATCTGGCAACTGCCGAAGAAGAGGATCAGATCATTGAGGGGCTGGGTTCCTTCAAACCTCAGTTCGAGACAATGAACTCAGCGGTAACGCGGGTTGCGGATACCATTGTTGTCATGGAGGAGCATGCTCAGCGACCGATTCAAAAGAGCGAGTTGGATGTGCGCCGCATCGCGTCGTCCATTCTTGAGCCGACGCGACTCGGGCAGCTGTTTGCGACTTCGAGGGAGCCAGCTGTTCGGCGAGATGCAATAACCGTTCTGGCGCGTGTCGCCGCAAGAGATCCTGTCGCCCTTGCGGCCATCGTTGCACTCATCGAAGACGGCGACGACTCAGTGAGAGCAGCTGCTGTCTCCTCGCTAACGAGTTTTCTCAGTCGGCAGAAGGATGGGAGCGAGCGCGCCGCTGCTTTGAAAGCGACTGATGCGGAGCGCCTGGTCAGCTCAGTTTTCTTCTCCGCCGAGGAGGGTAGCATGAAGACGAGTGCCCGACGCTTCCTTACGAGCCTCAAGAGCCAGAGTGTGGCACCGTACTGGCAGGAGACGTTTGACAAGTACGCCGAACGTCCCTCTCGACAGGTAGAGGCTGCGCGAGCCCTCAAGGGCCTGGGCAATGGGGGGCCATTTGATCAGCTTCTCAACAACGCCATTGCTGACCTTCAGGATACGGACAGGCGGAAGGCCGGCGAGGCGAGTCGTACCTTGAGATTGCTTGGCGGCGATGCAGCCAAAGCTGCGCTTGATGCTTTTCGGAAGAAGTAGGCTTCGGATAGCGCGTTTCGTTCGATCGCGGCGTGTAGATTCTCCAGAGGTGGTGTTAGATTTGACATCAATGGAGATCAACCGATGAAGACTGCCCGTCAGATACGCGCCGAGTTTCTACAGTTCTTTCGTGAGCAAGGTCACGTCATCGTGCCTTCCGCACCTGTTGTAGCTCATGGCGATCCGACATTGATGTTCATCAATGCCGGCATGAACCAGTTTAAGGATGTCTTTCTCGAAACTGGCAGCCGTGACTACTCACGCTGCGCCGATTCTCAGAAGTGCATACGCGTTTCTGGAAAGCACAATGACCTCGAGGAGGTCGGCGTGGACACCTACCATCACACGTTTTTTGAGATGCTCGGCAACTGGTCTTTTGGAGACTATTTCAAACAAGAGGCGATCGAATGGGCATGGGAGTTACTTGTCAATCGGTGGGGACTTGATCCGGACCGAGTCTATGTGACGGTTTTTGGTGGGGATGAGGCTGATGGACTTCAGGTTGACGAGGAGGCCGAACGCCTTTGGACGGGGCTGACTCCCATCAACCCTGATAACGTGCTGAGGTTTGGCAAGAAGGACAACTTCTGGGAGATGGGCGAGACCGGCCCTTGCGGACCCTGCACCGAAATCCACTATGACCGTGGGCCGGAAGCGGATGATACGGACGGTAGTAACTCGTGGGTCAACACTGACAGCGCGCGCTACATTGAGCTCTGGAATCTCGTCTTCATTCAATACAACCGAGGTGAAGATGGAGTGCTCTCGCCACTGCCGAAGAAGCACATCGACACGGGCATGGGATTCGAACGCATTGTGGCCGTGCTGCAGAATAAGAACAGTAATTACGATACTGACCTCTTCACGCCGATCTTTGAGCGGATCGAAGAAGTGACAGGCAAGATCTATGGTGGGTCTGATAATGCGGCGGATGTCGCATTTCGAGTCATCGCCGATCATGTCAGGACGTTGTCTGTTGCGTTTGCTGATGGCGCCCTTCCCGGCAACGACGGGCGCGGCTATGTGCTACGTCGCATCCTTCGTCGTGCGGCGCGTTTTGGGCGCCAGTCACTCGGACAAACGGCCCCGTTTATTCACAAACTCCCCAGTGCCGTCGCTGACGTCCTGGGTGAGGCGTTTCCTGAGGTTGCACAACGTACTGACCACATCGAGTTGTTGATCGAATCGGAGGAAAAGGCGTTTGCTCAGACATTGGACCGTGGGCTTGCGCTCTATGAGAAACTGTCTGAAGGTCTTAAGGATTCTGGTGGGAAGGTCATCGATGGTGGCGAGGCGTTTGACCTTTACGCGACCTTCGGGTTCCCCCGTGACCTTGTCGAGTTGATGGCGCGCGAAGACGGTTTGACTGTGGATAGCTCTGGTTGGGATTCTTCGGAGGAGGCGCATAAGGAAGCCTCTCGGTCCAGTGCATTCGGGCACGCAGTTGATCCGTCGGAGTTCGAGGGGCTGCCGGCGACTGAGTCGCTGGTGTATGAGGGCGCGTTGAATGCGTCCGCCGCAGTCTTGAAATGCGTTGGTGGCGAACACCTGGTGTTGGATCGTACACCGTTCTATCCCGAGGGTGGTGGACAAGTTGGTGACTGCGGGAGTATCTGCGGGGACGGCTTCAGGTTCGATGTCACCGGCACAGCCAGGCAAGGCGATGTTATCGTTCACTCGGGGATAATCTCCGAAGGCGATGTATCGAATCTTCCGGATAATGTCTCGGCAGAGGTTGACGCGTCTCATCGACGCTCAGTTTGTGCGAACCACACTGCAACGCATCTGCTGCAGTCTGCATTGCGGGAAGTACTGGGCGACCACGTTGCACAGCAAGGCTCACTGGTAGCGCCTGATCGACTGAGATTTGATTTCACGCACCCCGAAGGTGTGTCGCCTGCTGACCTCATTCGTGTGGAGCAGATAGTCAGTCAACAGGTCGCTCGAAACGCACAGCTTCAAACAACCGTGGAGAACCTCGATGACGCCCGTGCTCGGGGTGTTACAGCGTTGTTTGGCGAAAAGTACGATTCCGATGTGCGCGTTGTTGCAATTGGCGATGCCTCCCTTGAATTGTGCGGCGGTACGCACTGCGACCGCGCCGGTGATGTGGGTGCGTTTTGCATCGTGTCTGAGTCGGCTGTACAAGCAGGTGTTCGGCGAATTGAGGCGGTCACGGGTTTCGATGCTCTCGAGAGTTTTCAACAGGCTCGGCAGACTCTTCGCGAGGCTGCCGCATTAATGAAGACCAAACCACAGGATCTACCGGCGCGTGTGGAGGCGCTCCAGGCGCAGGTGCGTGAGCTCCGAAAATCGGGCAGCCAAAAGAGTGCTTCTGATGCTGCATCGGTCGCGCGGGGGTTGCTTGATGACGCACTTGATGTGGCTGGTACAAAGGTCGTGGTCAAGGAGATGGATGCCCCGGCCTCTGAGTTGTCGGCAATCGCAGATGTGCTCCGCGGCAAGGAGACTCCCGTTTGCGGCCTGCTTGCAACGCGGGCAGGAGGGAAGGTGGCATTCGTGACGTTTGCTCAGAAGGGTTTGGCACCTGAACCTGTCCATGCTGGCAACGTCGCGCGAGAAATTGCAGGCATGCTCGGAGGAGGAGGCGGTGGTCGCCCTGAGTTTGCACAGGCAGGCGGGAAGAACCCTGATGCTCTGCCGGATGCCCTGGAACGAGCCGTTGGAATCCTGACTTCCGCTCTTAAGAAGTAGTCAATTGAAACAGATCTGGTAGACTCATTGACGTTCCCGAGCTAAGGAACTGAATGGCGTTGGACTGGTGGGGGTGTCGATGCTTCATG
>PVBE011849742.1_pt1 | contig 19182 bp, 16 predicted proteins | sample 1631181 | NCBI WGS metagenome assembly PVBE01 (sample SAMN08397723, study PRJNA350692) | Marine metagenome, whole genome shotgun sequencing project. | isolation source: water | place: Pacific Ocean | collected 2012-04 | reverse complement strand
CAATCCTTCTAACAATAATGAGCGCCTTATACGGGATGGTAATTTATGGCTTCTTGGGCACCTATCCTTCTTACATGCGCGAGCTTCTGGAGTTAACGGCTGCGGATGTGGGTGCGGTCATGTTGTGGTTCGGCGTTGGCGGGCTGACTTCCTACTATGGCGGCAAGCTGGGTGATAAATTCTCACAGAAATCCGTTATCTGTACTTGCTCGCTCATTCTAGGGGCAACGACCTTGTTTCTTTTTATGACCGACCTGAGCGTATTGACGTATAAACTGTTGGCAACCAGCGTCGGCATCTTCGGTGCAGCAATCGTCTATACCAATCTTGCCGGTGGTCACGTCAAGTCACTACGCCGTAGCATGACAGGTAAAGGTTCCGGCATGTTCGTCACGAGTGTCTATGGCGGTGCCTCCGTGGCTGGATTAACGATGGGCTTGCTCGTCGAAAACTTTAGCTGGGCGTTTGCCGGCCAGATTCAAATGACGCTGCTCTGTCTGATTATTGCGGTACTCGCTCTCGGGCTGCGATCGGACCTGATGTCGACGTAGATCTGGACCGAGTCCGTGGGACCCTGTCCATGGCACGACTCTTGGACAACGCGGCGTTGAAGCCGCCTTATCCAAAGTCTGCTCGGTATGGGCACGAATAAAGGACGCGACACGCTCGAATTTCCGCAGTCACGTGCGGTGGCGAATAGGTAGTCTATCGTGTTGTCGAGACCCGATGTGTCGAGAATGGGGGTATCGACCTCAATGCCTGATCTGCTTTCAGATCGCGCGATCGGTGCGTATACTGAGCCTGTTCGCCAAAATAGCGGGTTTTCGCGATTATTACGAAAAATAGCGGGCTTCATCGACAAAAATAGACGTGAGAATAACAATGCACGATATGCTCAACCAGCCCGCGCCTCCCAATGCCGGCGTTGAAACCCTGGCGTCGATCGTCTACCACAAGCTCCTCGAGGATATTCTGAAAGGGCACCTTGAGCCCGGACGCAAACTGCGCCTGCAGGCACTCAAGGACGAATACGAGGTCGGTAACAGCCCGCTCCGTGAAGCGTTAAACCGACTCTCCGCTAACGGAATGGTCGTTCGTGAAGAAAATAAGGGCTTCCGCGTATCGCCGGCGAGCTCGCCGCAACTCATGGAACTCGTGCGTACCCGCTGTTGGCTGGAAGAGATCGCATTACGAGAGTCCATCCGCAACGGCGACGACGTATGGGAGGAACAGGTTGTTCTCGCGTATCACCGCCTCTCGCGCGCGCCACGACCCGACAACCCGGAGTCATTCAATACGAACCCCGATTGGGAAGCCTTTCATCGCCGATTTCATCTCGCACTGATTTCGGCGTGTAACTCGAGCCTTTTGCTCGGCTACTGCGCGCAGTTGCACGAGCAAGCGCTGCGATATAGAAATCTTACGGCCGTGGTCGCCTACCGGGAGCGTCATGAACATGATGAACATGAGGCGATTCGTGACGCGGCGCTGGACCGTGACGCGGATCTGGCGGTCAAGCAACTAATCGCTCATTTCGAGGTAACTGCGGACATCGTCATGTCGAGCAGTGCCCTGACCTGACGGCGGCACCGTGCCGAAGCGAAGCCTTACCCATCGACTTAGCTGAAATCTAGAAACCGTCCAACCGGACGGTGTTTCTTTAGGAGACTCTATATGAAGGTTGGTTTCATCGGTCTTGGCCGTATGGGTCAAGGAATGGCGGGGCGCATCAATGGTGCCGGACACGATCTCGTGATCTACGATCAGGTTCCCGAACTATTGACGGCCCTCGGCAAAGCAGGCGCCACGATCGCAAATTCCGTCGCGGAGACGTGCGCGGACAGAGAGGTCGTCATCGATATGCTGCCGCACGACGAGGCCCTGGAAGGCCTGGTCTTCTCTGACGGCGGTTTACTGGAGTCGCTACCCGCGGGAGCGATCCACATGCCGATGGGTACCCATGGCGTCGGGATCATTCGCAGACTCACCGAAGCACATGCGGCGGCGGGGCACATCCTTGTGGCGGGTCACGTACTCGGCCGCCCGGATCTCGCGGCGACCGGCCAACTCAGCATCGTCCCGGGCGGACCGCCCGAGGTTCTCGAAAAACTACAGCCCTTGTTCGATGTCCTGGGCAAGCGCACGTTCATCGCCGGCACGGAACCTCAAGCCGCGACTGCGGTCAAGATCGCCCACAACTTCGTGCTCGGATGTGCGATAGAGGTCATCGGCGAAGGCATCTCACTGGCGAGGAAATACGGCGTCGAGCCGGCTCTGTTCAACGAGGTCCTAACGAAAGGGCTGTTCGGATCGCCCGCCTACGACATCTATGGCCAGATCATCGTCGATGAGGCCTACGACAAAGTGGGCGCCTCGGTGCAGATCGGCATTAAAGATGCCAACCTCGCGCTCGCTGCCGGCGAACTGGCCGGCGTGCCTTTGCCGAGCTGCAACGTCTGGCGGGACCGGCTTCTCGGGGCCGTAGCCCATGGCGATGGCGAGTGCGACTGGGCTGTCATGGCGCGCGAGCAGGCCCGCGCGAGTGGTCTGGAGTAGGAGGGCAGGACCCCTCCCCCTCCCAAGCACACTCGATGCCGGAACTATTCTCCGATCCGCTGTTTGTCGTCGTCGCGATCGTCGCGGTACTCATCACAGGGATCTCGAAAGGCGGCTTCGGCGGCATCGCTCTACTCGCCGTGCCGTTGATGTCTCTGGTCATCTCTCCGATCCAGGCCGCCGGCATCATGTTACCGATCATAATTCCCATGGACTTTCTGAGCGCTTGGGTTTACAGGAAACGCTGGGATGGCAGGAATCTCACGATACTGATCCCGGCCGCGACTATTGGCATCATGATCGGCGGGCTGACCGCACGCTGGGTCAACGAGGATATCGTGCGGCTACTCGTCGGTATCATCGCCGTCGTATTTACGGCGTATCGCTGGCGCGGTCTGCGCCGCGCCGCGAAGTCGGATGATCCGTCAGTTGCGCCCTCTCGGCACCCGCCGAGCAAGCTCTGGGGCAGCTTCTGGGGTACCTGCGCGGGATTCACTAGCTTTCTCGCCCATGCCGGAACGCCGCCTTATCAGGTCTACATGCTTCCCCAGGGGCTCAGCAAAGAACTCTTTACGGGCACGAGCGTGATGTTTTACGCCTCCGCCAACGTGATCAAGCTCATACCCTATGGCATGCTCGGGCAACTTTCGGTTACAAATCTGCGTGTATCCGCTATGTTATTGCCGCTCGTCCCGATAGGTGTTTTCCTCGGCGTCTGGATCAACCGCCGCTTGAGAGAGAAAATGTTCTTCGCGATCATCCTGACGGCCATTTTCATCGTCGGGCTGAAACTCATCTGGGACGGCATCTTCAATCTTTTTGGAACATAACCATGAAATCTACGACGCTCGGATTACTTCTCTCACTGACTGCGCTCACGGCCTGCGCGCCTGAGCCCAATACGCGGGGCGCGAACGACTCGCCTGCACCAGCGGCCCCGGAAGCGCGATCTCAGCCGAACCTGCTGCTGCTCATCGCCGACGACATGGGTTACACCGATCTCGGCGCCTACGGTAGTGAAATCCGTACGCCCAACATCGATAGCCTCGCAGATCGCAGTATCAAACTCACGAATTTCCACGTTGCGCCGACCTGCGCGCCGACGCGCTCCATGCTCCTATCCGGTACCGATAATCACACGGCCGGCCTGGGCTCGATGTTCGGCGCCAACATGTTGTCCGGGGTCGAGGGCCGGCCCGGCTACGAGCTCTACCTGCACGAGCGGGTCGCGACCCTGCCGGAGCTTCTGAGTGATGCGAGCTACCACACCTACCTGGCCGGCAAATGGCATCTCGGCACGCAACCCGATCAGACCCCGGCGGCGCGGGGTTTCGAGAGCTCCTTCGTTCTACTCCCGGGTTCCTGGGCCCATTTCGGTGCTCCGGCGGATGTCTACGCCGAGAACGGGCAGCCGCTCAAAGAGGACATCCAAAACTTCTATTCGACGCGCAATCACACCGACAAGCTCATCGAGTATATCGGCGCGAATCACGGCGACGGCCGGCCATTCTTCGCTTTCGCCGCCTACACCTCGCCGCACTGGCCGTTGCAGGCGCCGGAGGACTTCATCGATCGTTACGCCGGCGCATACGACGAGGGCTATGACGTACTTCGCCGCGAGCGTGTTGCGAGCGCACAGGCACTCGGTCTCGTGCCCAATGTCGATGCCGAAGCCGGATTCCAACGCATCGGACCGGCATGGGACGAGCTGACGGAAGAGGAGCAACGCGTGTCGGCGCGCGAGATGGAGCTCTATGCGGCCATGCTCGAGAATCTCGACTTTCACGTCGGCCGCCTGATCGCCTACCTTGAAGAGATCGACGAACTCGAAAATACCGTGATCCTGTTCATGTCGGACAACGGCGCGGAGAATGACGAAGTTCGACTGAATCCAACGTTCATACGACGCTGGGGAGCCGACTGGGACAACCGCTTCGAAAATTTGGGCAGGCCATTCTCGTTCACATCCTATGGTCCCGGTTGGGCACAAGCCGCGACCGCGCCGTTCAATCGCGGCAAAGGATTCATCAACGAAGGCGGCACACGCGTTCCCGCCTTCATCCTCTACGGTTCGGGCATCAACCCCAAGGGACTCGACAAGCAGTTCCTGCGCGCCATGGACATCGCGCCGACGTTCCTCGAACTTGCCGGCGCCGAACCCGCCGCGGGAACCTATCGAGGCCGTGAGGTCGCCGAGATGGAAGGTCGTTCGTTCGCCCAGATCTTGAGTGGAAATCACGAGCCGCTCTACGCAGCCGACGAGGCCATAGGTTCGGAACTGCACGGACACCGTGCGCTGCGCCGCGGCCGCTATAAGCTCGTCTGGGAGCAAGCACCCGGCAATACCTGGTGGGACTACCCGATTTCGGAAAGCTGGTACCGCTGGCAGCTCTATGACATTGAGGCCGATCCATCGGAGGCGCACGACCTCAGCACCGACAATCCCGAGCTAGTCGCCGAGATGACTGCGCTCTGGGAAGAATATGCGGCAGCCCACGGCGTAGTTCGCGATGCCAGACTCATAGACTGGGAACTCTGGCATCCGGACCCGGCGAAGAACTAGAATGACAGCGGCCGGCGTCGCGGCGTACCGGCTGGGAGTTTCCCGCGCATGAATCGAAGCGAGGCCGTGATGAAACTATCGTCCCGAAGCTTCTGGGTCAGCCTGTTTACCGTCGCGCTGATTTCGATACCGTTCGCCACCACGGCCGAAACCTTCAGACTCACCGCCGGCGGGCCTCAATCGGCAAGCCTGCCATGGATCGGCGTCATTCAAACCCTCGTCGTCCCGGAATCTAACCGTCGCCTGAGTGCGGCTGGTAGCGAACACGAGATCGTCTGGCGGGAGGCGTACGGCGGCTCTCTGTACAAGTGGCAGAACTCGCTCGAAGCGATCGAAATCGGCCTGACCGACATCGGTTGGGTTGGCGCGTTGTGGGAGACGTCCAAGATGCCTTTGCAGAACGTCACCTACTACACACCATTCGTCACTGACGATCTCGTATTGTTGCTCGATCTGTTCAACGATCTGCACGAACGCATGCCCTCTCTCGCAGCAGCCTGGCACGATCAGAATCAAGTACTCCTGGGTGCGAGCGGTGTCGATACCTACCATCTGATGACGACGTTTCCCATCGATACGATCGATGACCTGGAGGGCCGCAAGATTCTCGCGCCGGGACCCTCGGCGACCTGGCTGGAAGGCACAGGAGCCGTTGCCGTCAATGGAGGACTTTCGACTTACTACACGCAGATCAATACGGGTGTAGCGGACGGCGTATTGACAATACTCAGTGGAGCCTACCCCTATCGAATTCATGAAGTCGCACCGCATATCACGCTGGTCGGAATCGGCGCCCAGTTCAATGGCGGTATGTCGATCAATAAGGAAACCTGGGAACGCCTCCCGCTTGACGTGCAGGCGACGTTAGCGGAACTGGGCAGAGCCTACAGCCGCACGATGGGAGAGACGGTAGTCGATCGATATGATCAGGCGCTCGCGGCCGTCCAGGAAGAAGGTGCAACGGTGGTCACGCTCGCGGACGCCGAGAAACACCGCTGGATCACGGGTCTTCCCGATATCGCGGGCCGTTGGGTGGAATCCGCGGAGCAACGCGGGCACCCAGCTGGAGAAGTGCTGAGAATGTACATGGAGGCCTTCAGAGCGCGGGGCGGGCAGCCACTACGCGACTGGGATCGAGAACTTTGATGCTCGGCGACGACGACTGATGAATCACCCAGCGGCACCTGCTACCGGGCGCGCGGGCGCCGCGGGAATCTTCGCGACCTTGATCGGTTGGATGAACGCTGCGGGTGTTGCCTGGATCTCCGGCCTGATGTTTTTGATCTGCGCGGATATCGCCGGCCGAACGCTGTTCGACAACCCAATTCAGGCAGTACCCGAGATCGTTGCATTCTCACTCGTCGGCTGCGTATTTCTGCAACTCGCGTATGCCGTGCAGATGCAGCGGCTGACTCACGCAGAAGTCCTGCTCGATTACATTAGACGGCGGAGCCCGGAAACCGGTCGCTTTCTAGAACTCCTGGCGGCTGGCATAGGCTGCTTCGTTATCGGAATAATCGCAATCGGCACGGTCCCCGACTTCTGGCGGGCGTTCCAGACCGGCGAGTTCACGGGTGTGGAGGGTATTTACACGCTTCCCGTTTCCCCAATCAAGTTTACGGTCGTATTAGGAGCCACAGTCGCCGCGGTGGAGTATTTAAGACAATTCTGCCGACGAATGACGAACGTCGACGAATCCCGGCAGATCGAAAAGGCCGTGCTCGCGGCGGTCGCATTGCTCGTAGCACTGGCGGTTACGTCCATGGTACTGGAGGCCGCGGAACTGGCCGATCGAATGATCGGGATGCTCGCGATCATGACGGTTCTGCTGTTTATCGCGATCGGAGTACCGATTTCGGTCGCGCTGCTCTCGGTCGGGTTTATCGGTCTTGCGCTACTGAAGCGCGACTTTGGTATCGCAACAGATACGCTCTCGCTCGCAGCGCAGGGAACCGTCGCGGAATACGTTTTTGCGACCGTGCCGCTGTTCGTGTTGATGGGGCTTTTCGTCAGCGTCTCGGAGATCGGTCGCGATAGTTTTCGAGCAGCGCAGCAGGTCTTTGGCCGGATCCGTGGAGGCCTGGGAATCGCGACGGTAGCCGCCAACGCCGTGTTCGCCGCGATCACGGGCATTTCGATAGCCTCGGCGGCGATCTTCGCCAAGATCGCCGTTCCCGAGATGGTCGCGCGGGGCTATACCGCAAGATTCGCCGTCGGGCTCACCGCAGGCTCGTCCGTACTCGGGATGCTGATACCGCCCAGCCTGCTGCTTATCATCTACGGCGTGATCGCCGAAATCTCTATCGGCGCGTTATTCATCGCTGCGATCGTGCCCGGCGTCATTCTCGCGGCCGCTTTCGCCATCGGCGTTCTCGTCATGGCTTGGTCCTGGCCGGATTTCGTCGGCGACATCGGCGCGGATTCGGAGAACGCCGCTTCCGCGACTGTCGGCGAAATTCTGCACGGCGTGCTGCCCGTATTCGTGCTAATCGTTCTTGTCCTGGGTGGGATATATGGTGGCGTCTTCACACCGACCGAAGCCGGTGCCGCAGGCGCTTTCGCCGCAATGTGCCTCGCCCTGATCAAGCGACGACTCTCCTGGCCCGGGCTTTGGAACGTCATCCGTGAGACCGGTCAGGTGACGGTCACAATATTGTTCCTCATCGTCAGCGCGAGTACGTTCAGCCGCATGCTGACACTGACCGGCCTGCCGGCGGACATGGCCGTTTATCTAGGCGGCGCGGGTTTGGGACTGGCAGGCTTTCTTGCCGCCTACCTGTTGTTGCTGATCGCGCTCGGCACGGTGCTGGACTCGACATCGATCCTGCTGATCCTGTTGCCGCTCGCGCTCCCGGTCGTCGCGGAACTCGGTGGAAACTTGATCTGGTTCGGAGTCGTGACCGTGATTGGCGTAGAGATTGGTCTGTTGACGCCGCCACTCGGACTTAGCGTCTACGTGATCAAATCCACTCTCGACGATGACAGAATCAGTCTCGGAGCAATCTTCTCGGGCGCTTTCCCGTTTGTGTTGATCACACTCGCCGTGACAATACTTCTAATGGCGTTCCCTTCTTTAAGTCTGATCTTCCTCTAGATCAGGCGACGGCCCTGGTAGGACGCCGCCATGATGTAAATTCTGTCTTACCCACGGGGGCGCGTTAGGAACCGACGTCGTTGCCAGCCATCGCCTTCAGCAACCGCCAGCCGATGGCATTAGTGCCGTCACGGGAAAGGCTGCCCTCTGCGCGAACAGTGATACCGATATCTACGGTATCGGCCGACCAGCCTCGGCGAGACAGCACGTTTCGACTGCCCCCTTCCAGCATCCATTCCTCAACTTCACCGTCCTCGTTCGTCACGTCCAGATATATTCGCGCGTGCGGATTCTGAAACCAGAATTCCTTGACGACGCCTTCCATGGCGACCGTCTTATCCACATTGAAGAACGCCGCGAATGAATGGTGACTATAGGTGCTCGAAGTAACGATTATCGATCCTGAAAACAGAAAGCCTGCGATTACTGCCCTTCTCATCACAACCCTCATCCGAATCAGATTCAATAACGATAATCCCAGTTTTCCCGGTATTTTAATGAAAACTGCCATCGTCAGCAGACTCGAGTTTCATGTACGAGCCGGGTTCGTGGCACTACGGGCGCTCCCGTACGATGCAGTCGAAGCCCAGAAGCTCCCCATCGTCGTAGGGAATCCAGGTCTGTTCATGTCTGTGCACGTAGTCCGTGACCCAGCATCAGGATCCAGCCGATGGCAATGACGGTACCCGCAAGATCGGTCAACAACCCTTGACTCATGAGCAGGACGCCCGCCGCTGAAGAAATGAGTCGGCCAGCCAAGCTCAAGTGGTCCCGGAAGAAACCGACGATCGCTGTGGCGAGGAAGAACACCCCGACGATGCCCGTCAGAAATGCCGAAGTGACTTCCCACACGGATCCCTGCGCAAGCAACCCTGGCCCGTAGAAGAACGCGAAAGGCAGTAAATAACAAACGAGTCCGAACCGGAATGCCGTCCAACCGACTTCGTTAATATCTGCGCCTGCGACTCCTGCCGCGACATACGATGCCAGCGCCACAGGCGGGGTAATGGTCGACACGCAACCGAAAAAGAACACAAACATGTGTGCCGTCAGCAGGGGCACGCCCATATCTGCGAGTGCAGGGGCGACGACAGTGGCCAGAATCAGGTAAGCGGCCGTGGTCGGCAAGCCCATACCAAGAATGATGGCCGTAATCATCGTGAGGATCAGCGCGATGAGAGGAACGCCACCGGACATCGAGATAATGAAACTCGATAACTTCGACCCCAGGCCGGTTGCCGAAAGAACAGCGGAGATCGAACCGGCCGCGGCACAAGCGATCGATATTGGGACTGCGTTTCTTACTCCGTTGGCCATCGCTCGCGCAATCATGTCCCAGAGGTCACGACCGACCCGCCGTATGGTAACTAGATGTAACCCGACCAGCATCACGATTGCGAAAAACGATGCCTTCACCGGCGAATAGCCCACAATCATCATGCCGATCAGCGTGAAGAATGGAATAACGAACGGCAGCCCGGCGACAACAGTAGCGGCCGGGGACTGCCCGGATTCCGGCACGCGCTCCTGGATCGCCAGATCGCTCTTCACGGCCTGAAGATGTACCACGAACAACACCGAGACGAAGAACAGCAGCGCCGGAATCAGGCCTGCTTTCATGATATTCACGTAGGGTGTCCCAACGATCTCCGCCATGATGAACGCGGCGGCCCCCATCACGGGAGGCATGATCTGCCCACCAGTCGACACGACCGCCTCGATCGCGCCTGCCTGGTGCGGCGCATAGCCCTCGCGCTTCATAAGTGGAATCGTGAACGATCCCGTTACGGCCACGTTCCCGGCCGCCGATCCCGAGATCATGCCGAGCAACGTACTGAAGAGTACCGCGGTCTTAGCCGATGCAGCCCGGAGTCCGCGCGTGATCGAACTCGAGAAACTGAAAAAGAAATCACCGGCACCGAATTCGCTCAGAAACGCCCCGAAAATTGTGAAAAGGACAATATAGGTCGAGGCCACACCGAGCGGGATCCCGTAGATGCCCTGCCCCGAGTGCACGAGGACGGATATAAAGCTCTCGAAACGCATCCCGCGACTAAACAATAATCCCGGAAGATATGGAGACAAGAACGGATACAGCAGAAATACCAGCGTGATCAGTGCCAGGGCTCTACCGACGGTCCTGCGCGTCGCTTCGAGTACAGCAACGATTGCGAGAGAACCGACGATGATATCGAGCCGATTCGTGATGCCGCCACTGAGCGCTATCTCTTCCCAGCGACCTAAGAGATACGCTCCCGCAACCAGCACAATCGCGAGTAATAAAAAGTTGACTAGCTGCCGGAAGCGCGGCGGAGCACCGCCACTGTCCCATGGCCGGAGATATACGAGCGACAGAACAATCATCAGGTGAAATACACGGATGACCATCGTCGAGACGAGTAGTATCCCGGAGACGTTCAGGAGGTGGAATAATGCCAGGCAAAACGCCAGCGACGTTGCCATCCTGGTGCGCAGCGTACGGGACGGACCTGTCAACATCTCGAGCTAACGTTGCTCGAAATAACGAGCTGCGCCGGGGTGCAGCGGGATCGGCAACCTCAAGCTCTGATCCGGATCGATCTGTTGGGCAATAGCGTTGCTGCTCTGAAACTCGTCGAGATGCCCGTATACGGCGTCGACGATGCTGAAGACCATATCGTCAGATTCATCGGCGCCAACGACCAGCATATTGTCCACAGCCAGAACCGTTGCATCCGACTCCGTGTCGTAAACGCCCGCGGGAACTGTCACGGTGTAGTAATAGGGATTGTCGCTAATGACCTGAGCGAACACCGCGGGCTCGATCGCGATAAACCTCAGCTCCTGAGTCGCACGCGTCTGCAATACAGCCGCTGCGGGAAATCCGGCGAGGGCAAATGCTGCATCGACGTTGCCGTCCCCGAGTTGACTGAACCCGTCCGAGTAAGAGAGAAAACTTGGGACGATATCGCCGAGCGACATCCCGTAGGCTCCCAGCAAAAGGCTCGCGAACGCGACGGTCGGACCGCCCGCAGGACCCAAGGCCACGCGTCTACCACGCAGGTCGGTCATCGAGTCTAGGCCCGCGTCGGCTCGGGTAACCAAGTGAAGTATACTCGGGTGGAGGGCCCCCGCCGCCAGAATACGCTGCGGCGAATCGTACGGCGCGTCTCCGTGGTAGGCGAAGTAAGCCAGATCCGCATTGGTAAGGCCGATCTCTATGTCGCCGAGGGAAACGAGTCGTGGGTTCTCGACCGCCCCTCGGGTCACGATCGGGACCATCATGAGATCTTCGGCGTGCTGCGTCACGAGATTGGATATACCCTGCCCGATCGGATAATAGGCACCGCCCAGAGTCGCCGCACCGAGGTGCAACTCCGTTTGGCTCGAGCTGGGCGCGCAAGCCGTAAGAAGGCACGCCGAGAGAATAGTGACGGTCACGCGCATACTCATGGGTCTTTGAATCGGGCTCCACTCAGCGGCGACGGCAGTAGGGATTATCGGGCTATTTTATCTAGCATATCAGATGCTTAGATTGATCTCGATCATTTGACAAGCACCCGGGTATTCCCGATCATGCGGGCCGCTTTAGACATGCGCCACATTACCGTATCTCGAGATCTGTCTGAATACCAGGCTCACGACAAGCGCGACCGATGAGGAGTTGGCACCACCCAAGCAGGATCTCAGCCGCTACTATCCCGTGTCAAAAGTTATCTCCAGGCTGGGAAACGCTATCATTGAGGACTAGGTCGTCCCACCTCCCTAGCGACAAAACGGCCGACGGGGACGAGATCAGGAATCGATGAGTAGCAAGCGCCGCAAACACGCAACAGCGAAGCCGCCCGCAACCGAACCGACTGCAGATCAGTCGGCCGACGCGCGTACCGGCGTACTCATCGGCGTCGTCGCCTGTTTCGTACTTTCCGGATTTGCCGCCCTACTTTATCAGACGGCCTGGATGCGCCAGTTCTCAATCGTCTTCGGTACCTCTGAACTCGCGGTCGCGACCGTATTGTCAGCCTATATGGCAGGATTGGCGGCCGGTGCCGCGATTGCCGGGCGAATTGTCGACCGCATTACCCGGCCCGTACTCGTTTATGGCCTGCTCGAGGCGGGAATTGCTCTATCCGCGCTTGCGGTACCGCTGCTCCTGGCACTGGCCAACTACCTCTATATCGGCATTCTCGGTGACCAGCCGGCACCCGCGGACGCGAGCGGCCTCGGCCAATCCTTCTTCTATCTCCTAGTCGCGTTCGTCGTCCTTGCTATACCAACGGGTTGCATGGGCGCAACGTTGCCGATGCTGACAAAGTACGTCGTTCGCACGGAGGCTCAGATTGGACCGCGAGTCGGTCTGCTGTACGCGATGAATACCGTCGGAGCCGTCGGCGGTACGGTCACGGCAGGCTTTCTGCTACTCCCGGCTCTCGGCCTGTCAGGCACGGTATGGGTCGGTGTCGCCGTCAATGCCATCGTGTTCCTTATCGCCGCCAAGATCGCTCGATCGATCACCCCGGTCGACACAGTCGAGACCGCTCCGGCTTCGGTATCTACACCAGAGCCCGGCCAAGTCTCGGAACGGCGGTACAACCTGATCGGGCCGACTTGGATCCTTCCGCTTATGCTGCTGTCCGGAGCCAATACGTTTACCTACGAGGTACTCTGGACGAGGCTCCTCGGACATATTCTCGGTGGCAGCATCGCGGCTTTCGCGGCAATGCTCGCGAGCTTCTTGAGCGGTATCGCAATCGGCAGCGCGATCGCGGCAAGAATTGCGACGAGCCGTGAACGCGCGTTAACGGGCTTCGTTCTTGCTCAGGTCGGCATTGCAGCGACTTCGATTGCGATCTACGAATTGCTACATCTGCTTATCCCGGACTCGATGGGACTTCGTGGCAACGTCATGCTCGCGATAACGATTTTGCTGCCGGCGACTCTGTTTGTCGGTGCAACCTTTCCATTCGCGGTACGCATTCTGGCACGGGATGAGCATGACGCGGCGCCCGTATCGGCGCGTGTCTACGCATGGAACACGGTCGGTGCGATTGTCGGCGCCGCAATTGCCGGTTTTATTCTGATTCCTATGCTTCGCTACGAGGGGGCGGTCGACCTAGCGGTTACTATCAACGTCGCTCTCGCCTTCGCAGCAACGGTCTTGATAATTCGACCGCATATCGCCGCCGCAATTACCACCGCTATTGTTCTCGTTGGCGTCATCTTCGTCTACGACCCATTGCTACCGGAAGAAATTTTGCGAACTTCACCGATCGCGAATAATCGTACCGGTGAGATTCGTTACTACGAAGTTGGCCGATCCGCGACAGTTTTGGTCCTCGAGGAAGACGGCTACCTGAATGTGCGCACGAACGGGTTACCGGAGGCCTCGGCGAATCTCGAAGGCGCCCCTCCCTATCAGCACAACCAACACCTACTGTCGACTCTTCCCGTGCTCGCGAGACCCGACACGCGGGACATGCTGATCGTCGGCTTCGGAGCCGGTGTGGCCGTGGAGGGTGTGCCTCCATCTGTCGAGTCTATCGATGTCATCGAACTCGAGCCGAAAGTCATCGATGCAAATCGCTTGATAGGACCGGAGCGACAGATCGATCCTCTCGAAGACGACCGCGTCAACGTCTATATCAACGACGCGAGAAGCGCGCTGGCATTATCGGGAAAACGCTACGACGCCATCGTCTCGCAGCCGTCTCATCCGTGGACCGCGGGCGCATCACATCTCTATACGCGCGAGTTCATGGCACTGACTAGAGAGCACCTCAATCCGGGTGGCGTGTTTCTCCAGTGGATGAATGGCCAGTTCGTCACCGAATCACTACTACGAAGCCTCTGCGCTACGCTGCTGGATGTCTATCCGTACGTACGGATTTATCAGTGGCAGCCCGAGATATTGTTTTTTGTCGGCTCTGACGAGCCATTCGACACCGAACGCGAGATTGCTCGAACCAACCGGCCGCTCCAAGACGACCCTCAACACTATCTCGAAAAGGGGATCGGCTCTGTGGAAGATCTCGTAATCGCCCTGACAATGGACCAAGAGAATGTCGAGCGCTTCGCCGCGGGTGCAGGCCTTCTCACCGACGACTTCAACAGGATGGCGACCGAGTCCGCGGTAGCGATGGAGCGCCGTGAAACACTGACTTTTCTCAGGCTGGCCGATCTCCTGGCACCCTACGATCCGCTACTACAAGCCGACAGTTGGATACACAATGATTTTCCCGGTGATCTCGAGTTCTCCTATATCTCGGAGCAGCTCGAGCGTATGGGTTTCAAACAACATGCGGTGGACCTGGCAGACACGCTGGAGGAACTGGGTCTCGTAGACTCACTAGTCCTCATCGGCATGGGCCTCGAACGGCAGGGAGAAGACGTCGAGTCACAGCGCGTTCTACTGTCCGCAGTTATCGCCGAACCCGAGAACAGCCAGGCACGCTATGCGCTCTTGAAACCCTGGCTCGCTGATATCGCTCGACAGGACGCCCCCGAGCATGTCTTAGAGATCGCCCAGCGCGCCACAGGATCCGAAGCCGCTGTCCTTGAAGGCTGGAAAGCTGCGAGCGAGCAGAACTGGCAGGCGCTCGTCGAGCTCGACAGCATACTCGCTGAAGCGCGCCCGACAGATCTCTGGTACTTAGATGCGACAAAACTCAGAGCCGACTGGCGTATCAAGGTCACGACACCAGGATATCAGCCGCGATTCGCGCGTGAAGCCAAACGGCTGATCGACAATGCTATCGCTATCTACCAGGATCCTGATTTTTACAGCATGCGAGTCGCTGCAGCGTTCGTCGCGGACGATGCGATGGATGTTATCGAGACGGCCAGGCGATTAATCTATATCTTCAACGACACAATCAGCCGTATCGAACAGGGTATCTTCGAGGTTTGGCCACAGACCTTCGATGTGGCACTACGTCAGATCGATACGGTGCGAGCCGTCGTCGACCAAGTCAGGCGCAGCCACGATATCCCACGATATAAAACGGAGCAGCTGGATCGATCTCTACGCGACTTGATCGACCGCCTCGAAGTGGCCAGAGAAGAGGTCACGGACTAGGATCTCATCTACCGCGACCGCCCATGCCCGCCGGCGCACCGGCAGGCCAGACCGGCCGGCAGCGGTACTCAAGCCGAGCGGGGTCGCAAACATAGACTCCCTCGACGTATTCCTCCCAACGAGTCCACTCGTGCTCGCGTGGTTCATACTTCCATATCTTGCTGAGTATGTAGAGTTGATCGTTACCGAGTATCACTTTGTTCAGGGACGCAATGGTCTGCTCGGACATATCACAAACTTGTCGCCAGTAGAACATCGGATAGCCATTCTCCTGATGATCGCCGAGAGTCTCCGCCTCATAGCGCTCACATCTCCCGCGATTGTTCTCGGCTCTAAGTTCATAGACCTGACGCGCAGAAGTTATTCCGGCGGTCGACAGGAAAACTTCCTGACGAAGCGTCTCGTCCCAATCTGCAGGCTCCTGACCGGTTGGGAAGACATAGGTATCGACCATCGTGTCCGTTCGGCGAGAGTACGGATACCACTTATCCGGGATATCCAGAATCATCGTCTCAGCATCGATGTCGGGTATCTGTGGCCGCGCCCTCTCGCCACCACCACCACCCCGCTGTGCCAAGGCAAACTGGCTCGACGTCAGCAGGAGGCCCAGAAGAAGAAAGTTTTTTTTCACCACGATTCTCCGCAACAGTCGCATAATAGCAACCGTGCCTCTTCCAGCCAAAGCTTGATCATCTTCTCGTATGATAGCCTCTCGGAAATAGGCGGGCCTACTGGATCGTCGGGCGAATGCGGTAACTTTCAACAAGATTCGGAGAACAGCATGAGCGTGAGACGGGTCGTTACGGGACATGACGAAAACGGCAAGGCGATCGTTATTTCTGACGGCGAGGCCAAGAACATCGTGAGGCCGGAAAACCGGCCTGGAGTCACGATCCATAATCTCTGGGTAATCGACTCGAGCCCGGCGCCGGTATTCGGCAAAGGTGAAACCACGGACAAAACGATCGGCCTTCTACCCCCACAAAACGGCTCCGTCTTTCGAATCATCGATTTCCCACCCGAGAAAGGCTGGATCGAAACCGTCGATCCAGCGGCAGCGAAGGAAGCCTGGGCCTCGATCGGCGCCGAGGACGTCGGCGTCGAGGACAAACCGCCTCATCCGCTAATGCATCGTACTGAAACGGTAGATTATTCCCTCTGTCTCGAAGGTGAGATGTACATGGTGCTTGACGATTCGGAGATCCTCATAAAAAAGGGCGACACCATTATTCAGCGCGGTACGAATCACGCCTGGAGCAATCGTTCAAACGCAGTGTGTAAGATGATGTTCGTGCTCGTGGACGGTACATTCAAAATCAGCGCTTGATTATTTAAAGCCACAACCATCGAAGTCTTCTGAGGCGATCTTCGCAACCGAAGCAATCAACTCGTTACGTTACGCAAGATATCGAAACTCGGCGTCTCATTGCGCTCGTGCTGACCGTGCTGTAGAGTCCGTAACCGGCTTACGACTTTCTAAAGATGGATTGACCTATGGATCTGATCCCAAACTCTGGGCCGCATCTGCATGTGCTGTTGAATCACTTCCCATCTGTTGGGACTGTTATCGCATTGGGTCTGTTCGCCGCCTCCTACTATGTAAAGAGCGACGATCTCAGACGTACCAGCATGATTCTCTTTCTGCTCCTGGGCCTCCTGGCGATCCCGACCTATATCAGCGGCGCGGCAGCCAGATGGGCGATTCACAATAACGCGGGCATCTCTTCGGACGTGATATCCGCGCACAGAGATCAAGCACTGCTGGCGTTCACGTTCCTTGGGATTACGGGTTGCCTCGCATGGCTCGGCCTGTGGCAGGAGCGGCGTTTCTCGAGTACGCCTACCTGGAACCTGATCGCCGTCTTCGTTACCTCGCTTATCGCTCTGCGATACATGAGCCGGGCAGGCAATATCGGTGGCCACATCAACCATCCCGAGCTTGGAGAGATCGAAGTCGCCACCGCGCAAGGCGAAGGCTTGACCGCGTCCGTCGAAACTCTCATTTCGAACATAATCTGGGCCTGGCCCGCGATGGAGGCCGCTCATTTTCTCGGCATGGCGCTGATATTCGGTGTCGTGCTGCTCGTCGGACTACGGTCACTCGGCGTGGGGAAAAATCTTCCCTTTGGCGCGCTGCATCGGCTACTGCCGCTCGGGGCGCTGGGACTCGTCGTCAACATCGTCACCGGTTTTTTCTTCTTTATCGCTGACTCAGGCCGCTACGTCGCAATGGATGCATTCCCACCAAAGATTATCGCGTTGATGATCGGCGGCGTTGCGATCATCTATTTCACGATCTTCGATGAGGCATGGGCGCTGAAAGCGGGAGACGACGCTCCATTGCTATCGAAAGCAATGGCCATCGTCACGATAGGTTCATGGGCTGCCGTTTTGATCTTCGGCCGCCTGCTGCCCTACTACGGTGACGGAGGCTAACGCATGGAAAATCTTGCGGTACTTGCTTTCCTATTCATCGTTGTCGTCCTTGCGATCGTCGGTGGTGTGACCTATTTGATCGATTCCATCGCCGACCGCCACGATCAGGCTGACAACTAGTTTATCGTCCTGTGAGGTAACCGGGTGCATTTATGGGGTTTCTAAGCTGGCTTGTGACAACAGCCTACTCCGATTGGATCCTATCCGGATTGATTGGCTGGCCGCTCGTGCTGTCGATGCACGCGGTCGGGACATCGATAATCGTGGGCATCTCGTTTTCGCTCAACCTTCGACTCCTGGGACTGTTCAAGCCAATTCCGATCGGCGCTCTCCACGGACTCTTGTCCATCGGCTGGATCGGCATCGCCCTGAATGTCTACTCCGGACTGTCGCTTTTCATGGCCCAGGCGACGTTCTATCTCACGCAGAGCCCCGCGTTTCTCGCAAAAATAACGTTTGTCATACTCGCGATCGCTAACCTGTATTTCACGCAGAAGGTGCTGAAGCGCAATGCGGCTGACTGGGATGCAGCCGGGGCCATGCCGCAACTGGGCAAGATCCTCGCCAGCTGCTCGCTCGTGTTTTTGACGATGGCCATCCTCGCCGGTCGGCTCATCGCTTACCTGTAAGTTCCTCGATAAGGCCATCGTCGCGCTACACGGCAACGCATCCTTAGACGACACAATCGCGCCATCATTGTTTCTCCTAGTGGGACAAGCATTATCGTAGGAGCTGCGATATTATCGCCGTTCTTGAGAATTCGAAGACGGCGTCAGGTCGCACCGAAAGGAGCAATAATGAGTAACACAAGAGAACTCTGGCTGTTAGTCGCCGGCTTCGCTTTGGGATCTGCAGCACTCGCTGAGACCAAGGTCGAAGTCACACTCGTCGATAGATTAGACGAGGCGCGTGGCTTCTGCTTCGATACTCTTGGCTTCCAGGCACGAGCTCGGCCGGAGGAAGGCCTGCAGACGCATAGTTGCTACAGCTACCAGGGGCAACTTGCGGTCGATCAGACATTCGACGCCGATCAGATACCGGACGGTATTTTCCGCCTGATCGAATACGATCTCTGCATGACCCTGACAGGGACCAGCACAGGGAGCAAGCTTGCACTGGAACCCTGTGACGGTAGTGAGCTCCAGCAATTCGAGCACAGAGCGAATGGCCGTGTCGTCTCTGTGGCGGCACCTGGCAACTGCATCACCGCCGGAGAGGGTCCGAGCCGGCATGGCGGGGGCGGTGACCCCGTTCACCTGATTCGTGATCTGACGCTCGAGGTCTGCGACGGCAGCCGGGATTCGCGGCAGCAGTGGCGTCTAAGAGACGCGGCGGACTAAAAAAAAGCCCGGTACCACTACACTGCACCGAACCTCAAATCGCGAGCGCTTAGCCCGTACCCATGTACGGTATGAGCCTGCCGAAAGACAGGACACCGAACCAGAGGATCAGCGATGCCGCACCGACGACCTTGGCGTT
>PVBE011723567.1_pt1 | contig 19183 bp, 18 predicted proteins | sample 1631181 | NCBI WGS metagenome assembly PVBE01 (sample SAMN08397723, study PRJNA350692) | Marine metagenome, whole genome shotgun sequencing project. | isolation source: water | place: Pacific Ocean | collected 2012-04 | reverse complement strand
TAGCTCCTTACCGAGATTTGTTGGCGATGCAGGCTGTCCGTGAGTTCTTGCCAGCATACTAATGTCAGACCATTGTTGAGAAAGCTCAGATAAACATTTAATCACATCCTTAATCAGTGGATATAATACATTAAAAACTGCTTCTTTAAGTGAATAGGGTGTTGCAGTATTATTAATATCCTGGGAAGTCAGTCCAAAGTGAATAAATTCTTTATATTCATTCAGGCCAATCTGTTCAAATTTTTCCTTGAGAAAATACTCAACGGCTTTTACATCATGATTGGTTATCCTTTCAATTTCTTTTATTCTATTGGCATCTTTTATCTCAAAATTATTATAAAGTTTTCTCAATTCTTTATAATATTTTTTATCAATTTTTTGAAGTTGCTTTAATGGAATGTTGCATAAAGCAATAAAATATTCTACTTCAACAAGAACTCTGTATTTAATTAATCCAAATTCTGAAAAATATTTAGATAATTCTACAGTTTTGTTTCTGTACCTTCCATCAATAGGGGATATAGCGGATAATTCTTCAAGTTTCATAATAAAATATTCATTATCAGGAATATTATTCCTGGGTTTCATTTGTAGAGAGTTAAATATAGATTAACTGCCAGTCATAATAAACAGTGGCTTGAAATCAAACTTTGTATAATGTGGTCTAAGTCTTTCTTTGTTATAATGCTTCTCTACATCAATAACCTTCTTCGAACTTGTTACAACATCAACAGGAGCATTATCATATCTTCCATTTCTCAATATAACCAGGCGTCCGTGTACCCCTTTTAAGATTAGGTCAAGTGCCAGATTACCATAAGCCATTGGAACAATTGAGTCGATAGCATCGGGATCTCCTCCCCTGACTAAATATCCCAGATTCTGGAATATCACATTTATATTTTTGCCATTATTAAATTGAGGGCTTAATCTTTTAATTTCATTGGCTACAGTATTACCAATACCTCCAAGCTTAGCATGACCAAACATATCCTTTTCAGCATCTTTGAATGTCATTACCTTTTGCCCTTCAAACATTGCTCCTTCAGAAACAAGACACACAGAATATTTACTTGGATTCTTCAACCTGTCAGTAACCAGTAACTCAGTTAAATTTTCAATGTTAAATCTGTATTCAGGAATCACACATCTGTTAGCAGCACCTGCCATTGTTGGTAATAGGGCTGTGAATCCTGCATACCTGCCAAATACTTCAAGTACCAAATGCCTCTCATGCGATCCGGCTGAAGTTCTGAGAGTATTGGTCATATTGATGGTTCTGGTGACACAAGTAGAAAACCCAATACAATAATCAGTTCCAGGAACATCATTATCCATTGTTTTTGGAATGGCAACAACCTTTAAACCTTCTTGGTAAAGCCTAACTCCATAACTTAATGTATCATCTCCACCTATTGGTATAAGATAATCAATATTGAGCCATTCAAGATTCTTAATGACCTCAGGAGTTAGATCATTTATTTCCTTATTATATTTATCAGTAAGATGTTGAGGAACAGAATCTTTGGGCATATGACTAGGACGTGTTCTTGAGGAGTGTAAAAATGTTCCACCAGTTCTACCTGCCTTATTTACTACATTCTCAGTTAGTTCAATAAAACTATTTGAATTGTCATAGTCTTTTTCTCTTACTAACTCAACTATACCTGCCCAACCACGTCTGAGTCCTATTACTTTATATCCTTCACGAACTGCTCTAATTGTTACTGCTCTAATAGCTGGATTTAAACCTGGAACATCACCACCACCAGTTAAAATACCTATTACTCCTTTCACCTTATTAAACATTTATTTTTAATACTGATTATTTTCTACAAAAATATTGAACAAATAATATATGATTTATTTCTGTAGGAACAACAAAATTAACAAATTTTCAATAGTTAGTTGTGAATTTATAAATGCATGATGTTTTTCCTTCGTATATTTATTATATTTCTAAATAATTTAAATTGTGAAAATGAAAAAAATCATATCTATTGCATTTATTATTAGCATTATGATTCCGGGAGTACTCGGTATTAATCCATTTAAACAAGATAAGAAACTGGTATATAAGTACAATATCCGGGAAGATATCGGACCAGCTGCATGGAGGCAAACTCGTAAGGCTTTTGAGGAAGCTAATATATTGAATGCCGACTATATTATTATTCATATGAATACATATGGAGGAACAGTTCTGGATGCTGATTCAATACGTACAAAAATATTAAACTCAAATATTCCAGTATTTGTTTTTATAGATAATAATGCTGCTTCAGCTGGAGCCTTAATTTCAATAGCCTGTGATAGTATTTATATGAGGTCTGGGGCAAATATTGGTGCAGCAACAGTAGTGAATCAAACTGGGGAAGTTCAGCCTGACAAATATCAGTCATATATGAGATCAATTATGAGGGCAACTGCCGAAGCAAAAGGTAAGATAAAGGTTGTTGAAAACGGAATTGAAAAATTACGATGGAAGAGGGATCCTGGAATAGCCGAAGCAATGGTGGATCCTTCAATTCATATTCAGGGTGTTGTAGACACAGGGAAAGTATTAACTTTTACTGTACTTGAAGCAATTGAAAATAATTTCTGTGAAGGAGAGGCTGGAAGTATTGTTGAATTACTTAAAATGGCAGGAATTCAGAACTATGAGATAAAGGAGTATAAGCTTACCTCAATTGATAAGATAATTAATTTTCTGATAAACCCTGTTGTAAGCGGATTGTTAATAATGTTGATTATAGGTGGTGTATATTTTGAGTTACAGTCACCTGGAATAGGATTCCCACTTGCTGCAGCAATTATTGGAGCTGTGTTTTTCTTTGCCCCTCTATATCTTGAAGGTATGGCTGAAAATTGGGAAATAATTTTATTCATTGCTGGAATTGTTCTGGTTGGAGTTGAGGTATTTGTTATACCAGGATTTGGTATTGCAGGTATTAGCGGAATAATCTTAATTATTGTTGGGCTGACCTTAAGTATGATAGGTAATGTTTCATTTGATTTTAAAGGCGTTAAGCTTGAAGGATTATTTACTGCACTTGCAACCGTTGTTTCTTCTATATTTTTATCAATAATATTTTCAATTTATTTAAGTAGGAAACTTTTAATTTCTAGCCCCCTGAGTTTTCTCGTTCTTAATTCTACACAGCAAAAATCAGAGGGATACCTTAGTGTTGAAACAAAAACATCTGAAGTCGTAGGTAGTCAGGGACTTGCAATGACAATATTGCGTCCTGGTGGGAAAGTGATAATCGGTGATGATGTTTATGATGCGGTAGCAGATGTATCATATATTGAGAAAGGAGAAAAGGTTGAGGTTATTCGCTATGAAAGTGGCCAGATTTATGTTAAGAAAGTGATTAAGAGATAATGACAGATTACATAATTCGAGATATTAAAAATTTGTAAAAAAATTATTATAGGTTTTGAGAAATATTATTCTTTTTTTATCTGGATTCATAATAATATGTTGTACTGAACTTAATGCGCAGAGTATAAAAATCTATCATGAAGATATTGTAGTGTCTAATGACTCTATTTATATTAATGGGACAACAGATGATTTTATGATATCATGCAGAATATCTGTTGAAAATACTACCAATAACCTAATAGATGTTAAAATCAGAAGAAGTGAACTATCATTATCAGAATCGTCAGTAAATTATTTTTGTTGGGGTGCTTGCTATACTCCTGAAACAAGTGTTTCTCCTTTTTATGTATCTATTCCAGCTCTAAGTTTAGATTCTGTTTCCTTTTTTGGCGACTATTTACCAAATGGGAGTATTGGTATCTCGGTAATTCGTTATACTTTCTTTTTGTCAGACAATGAAGAGGATAGTGTTTCAGTTACAGTATTTTATCAGATATTATCTACATATGCTGGTGAATTGCATAAAAATAATCTAACTCCTGAGATATTCCCAAACCCGGTATCTGATGAATTAAATATCAGATTTCCATATCCTAATAATAATATTTTGAGGGTCAACATTATTAATCTGGATGGGAAAATATTTAAATCTTTGATTATAGAACCTGGTAAGTCTGAAATAATATGGAATATTGCTGATTTGGTTCGAGGGTATTATTTATTGGAATTGAGATATTCGAATAGTTCATTATTCAGAAAAAGGATTATTGTTTTCCATTAATTTCTAATTCTTGTTTTGGATTCAGGAATTCTGTTATTCAATTTGGTATACTTATTCCTTTTAATATATATATATATCTTTGTCCAAAAATTTTATTTATGAAAAAGATACTGGGCTTTGCAATTTTATTATCAATTATATCATCATGTTCAAATTTTAATATTGATAATCCAGATATATCACACGAAGAATTATATTCTCATATAAATTTTCTTGCTTCCGACTCAATGCAAGGAAGGAAACCTGGTACAGCTGGAGACATTTCATCAGCTGAATATATCAGGGATCAGTTTAAAAATTTAGGTCTCAAATTAATGGGGGATGAAGGATTTCAGGAATTTGAGGTAGTGGCAAGTGTTCAAATGGGTAAAAATAATTCTTTTATTTTTGGTGATGCAGAAGCTGAACTTCTAGCGGAATTTGTTCCATTGAGTCTTTCTGAAAATTCTTCTGTTGAAGCTGGGATTTGTTTTGTTGGTTATGGTTTTGATATTGATAATGAAGATATAAAATGGAATGATTACAACGATATTGAAGTAGAAGGTAAATGGCTGATTATGTTAACTGCAGATCCTGATACTGAAAATGTTGACTCAAAATTTAGCATTTACAGCGACCATCGCTCTAAAATTATTCTTGCTCGCGATAATAAAGCAGCAGGAGTTATATTAGTCGATGGAGTTAATATTAATGCTGAAGATAAACTCAGTTTCACTGAAAATAAGGAATCCACTTCAGGAATTCCTGTAGTGCAAATAAGTAGGTCTCTGGCTAATAAATTGCTTAATAAAGATAAGCTTACAATTGAAGATATTGAAACTAAACTAATCGAAACGCATAAACCATTTAGTTTTGACCTGGATATAAATGTTGCAATTAGTACTGACCTGGAATCTTCAGTAATGAAAACAATGAATGTTCTTGCTTATCTTCCTGGTAATGATAGAGATTTGAAAACTGAATATATTGTAATTGGGGGTCATTATGATCATTTGGGTCTTGGAGGTCAGGGTTCTGGATCTCGTGCTCCTGATAGAAAAGCTGTTCATAATGGAGCTGATGATAATGCCTCTGGTGTTGCTTCAATAATTGAAATTGCTGAAAGAATGGCTTATTATCGCAAGAAGATACGACGAAGCATTATTTTTGCTGCATTTGGAGCAGAGGAAATGGGTCTTCTTGGCTCAAAATATTTTGTAGACAATTCTCCGATAGATATTTTGTCAATTAAAACAATGATAAATATTGATATGGTTGGTAGATTAAGAGATGATTATAGTTTGCAGATTGGAGGGATTGGTTCTTCTGTGGAGGCTGAAGAACTAGTAAATTCAACTAATAATAATTATGATTTCAAACTGGCTCTATCTACTGCAGGATATGGACCCTCAGATCATGCTGCCTTTTATGGTAAAGATATTCCTGTAATGTACGTTTCAACTGGAGCACATTTGGATTATCATACACCGGATGATGATATTGCTAAGATAAATTTTAAAGGAATGGTTAATATCAGTAATTATATATCTGATTTGGCCCTAATAGTTGTAAAAAGAGATTCTGCACTTAGTTTTCGTGAAGCCGGTCCAAGAACAGCTACCAGTGCCCGTCAGAACTTCAAAGTAACATTAGGTATTATGCCTGATTTTGTTTCATCAGAAAATAACGGCCTCAGAGTTGACTTTGTAACGGTAGGAAAACCAGCACATGGAGGAGGAATGATAAAGGGAGATATTATTACTGCTATCGATGGTATGTTAGTAAGTAATATATACGATTATATGGCCAGGCTTGGTAAATTAATGGCTGGTCAAACAATTACTGTTGAGGTTTTGAGAAACGAGAAGAAAGAATTATTATTGATACAACTTTAAAAAAATCAGATTATGCTTAAGAAATTTATTATTTGGACTATTGCAATAGTAATAACCTTGTCAGCAGCGGTATATCAAAGGTATACAGGGCCAACTAAACCAAAGAGAATAGAATTTTCCTTAAAAGACAGCACTTATAATGTAAAACTTGAGAGAAGCAGTGGAGGAGAATCAAGCTCACCAGGTGGTCATCCAGGTTCAAATGATGCCAGGATTAAACTTAGCATTTATAATCCTGCCGTAACGGCAAAAATTTATTATCGTAAATATAAAAGTAATGAGGAATGGATAATTTCTGATTTTACCCGATACCACAGAAAAATGGATAGTTGGTTTATGAATAAGATTCTGGGGATATATGAGGTAAACGGATTGGTGGCAACACTTCCACAACAGCCAGCTGCCGGCAAACTGGAATATTATATTGATGTGTACGATGGAGATGATTCTGCAACTCTTAGAAAAACAGAACCAATAGTAATAAGGTTTAAAGATGCAGTGCCAAATATTGTACTTATTTCTCACATAATAATTATGTTTCTGGCTATGTTTTTATCTAACCTTGCCGGGTTAATGGCAGCTGCCAATATATCAAGATTCAGATTATATACAATTTTAGCTTTTATTTTCCTTGGGGTAGGAGGGATGATACTGGGTCCAATTGTTCAGGATTATGCTTTTGGTGACTTGTGGACAGGGATTCCATTTGGTTGGGACCTAACTGATAATAAGACTTTAATTGCATTTGTTTTCTGGTTAGTTGCACTAATAGGAACTCGAAAATCTAAAAAACGATATCTAACGGTTATCGCCTCGGTGATTTTGTTTCTAATTTATACTATCCCGCATAGTATGTTTGGATCAGAACTAGATTACACAACTGGTAAAGTTACTCAGGGTATAATTCAAGTATTTCACTTTTTATTTTAATTAATTGCTGACTAAATGCCTTTTTGTCAGTTTTTAGCTTTTTTTGTCCTTTTTTAGGTATTGGCATATACTTTGAATTGGGCATTGAATAATAATCAAATAATTTATATAATGGAAAAAGGTAAAATAAATGTAACTGCTGAGAATATATTTCCAATAATTAAGAAATTTCTTTATTCAGATCATGAAATTTTTCTGCGTGAGTTAGTTTCAAATGCTGTAGATGCATCTCAAAAGCTTAAAACACTGGCAAATATTGGAGAATACAAAGGAGATCTTAGCGATCAAACAATAAAAGTTATTGTTAACAAAAAGAAAAAAACCATTACTGTTTCTGATAAAGGTGTAGGAATGACTGCCAAGGAGATTGATAAATTCATTAATCAGATTGCTTTTTCAGGTGCAGAGGAATTTCTTAAAAAATACAAGAATGATGCTAATGCAATAATTGGTCATTTCGGACTAGGTTTTTATTCAGCCTTTATGGTTTCAGAACGGGTTGAAATCATAACTAAATCATACAAAAGAGCAAAAGCAGTGAAATGGGTTTGTGATGGATCACCTGATTTTACTATTGAAGATGTTTCCAAAAATGAAGTTGGAACTGATATTATTCTTCATATTGACAGTGAATCAAAAGAGTTCTTAGAGGATAGCAGAATAAATGAGATACTTAATAAGTACTCAAAGTTTCTTCCAGTTGAGATTGCATTTGGTAAAGAAAGTGAATATGTAGATGGAAAAAGTGTTGAAACAGATAAGGATAAAATTATAAATGACACGAAACCTGCCTGGACAAGAAAGCCTGCAAGTTTGAAGGAAGAGGATTATAAGAAATTTTACAGCGATCTTTATCCTGCCGCAGAAGAGCCTTTATTTAATATCCATTTGAATGTTGATTATCCTTTTAATCTTACAGGGATACTTTATTTTCCTAAGATTAAGAATAATATAGAAGTTCAAAAAAATAAAATCCAGCTATATTGTAATCAGGTTTTTGTTACTGATTCAGTTGAAGGAATTGTTCCTGAATTTCTCACACTTCTTCATGGAGTACTCGACTCTCCAGATATTCCTTTGAATGTATCAAGAAGTTTTCTACAGTCTGATTCAAATGTTAAAAAAATATCCAATCATATAACAAAAAAAGTAGCAGATCGCTTACATGATATTTTCAAGAAAGATAGGAGTCAGTTTGAAGAGAAATGGGATGATCTTAGGCTATTCATTCAATATGGAATGCTTACAGAGGAGAAGTTTTATGATAAAGCAACAAAATTCTATTTCTTTAAAAATGCTGATAATAAGTATTTTACAATGGAAGAATATGAGAAGCTGATTAAGGAGAATCAAACTGATAAAGATAAGAATCTCATTTATTTGTATACTACTAATAAAGATGAACAATTCAGTTTTATTGAATCAGCAAAAGCTAAAGGATATGATGTACTAACTCTGGATGGCCAACTTGATCCTCATTTTATTAATCATTTGGAAATGAAATTTAAAGGATCACGATTTGTAAGAGTTGATTCAGATGTTGTGGATAAACTAATTGTTAAGGAAGAAGTAAAAGATTCAAAACTGAGTTTTGAAGAGAAGGAAGGACTTACAGCAATATTTAAGTCACAAATATCAAGTGGAGATAATTACACAGTTCTTTTCGAAGATCTTTCTGAGAATGATAATCCAATGATTATTACACAATCTGAGTTTATGCGTAGGATGAAAGATATGTCAGAGATGGGTGGAGGAATGAGTTTTTATGGTGACATGCCTGACAGTTATAATCTTGTGGTGAATACTAATCATCCACTTGTAAATCGTGTTATTCAAGATGAGGAGAAATCGATAGGAAAGAAAATTAAAGAATTTGTTACAGAACTTGAACCTATAAGAGCTGAAAAGACCGAACTTGAGAAAGCTAAAGAAGGTAAAAAAGAAGAAGAGATTCCTCAAACTGATAAGGACAAGATAGAAGATCTTGAGAAATCCATTAAGGAAGTTGAAAATAAGAAGACAGATATTTACAAAGGATTTGGTAAGGATAATAAACTTGTCAGGCAGCTAGTTGATCTGGCTTTGTTGTCGAATAATATGCTTAAAGGGGAAGAACTAAATAAATTTATTAAACGCTCGGTTGATTTGATAAAATAAAAAAAGGGGACGTTAAAACGTCCCCTTTTTTTATGTAAAGATGATTTGTGTGCCTAGCCCTCCGGCCTTCTCATAAAATTCACCAATCGTGATAATATCACTTACCTGATCATGCAAATCTTCTTTCTTAAGCTTGAACATATCTGCTGCAAGTTTACATGCAAAAATTTCGCCTCCACCAGCAGTGATCATTTCCAGAAATTCCTCTACTGGAGGAATGTCTAGTTTAGCCATCTGGCTCTTCATCATTGCCGAAACTCCGGCCTCAACACCTGGTAACATTCCCAGAATACTTGGAAAAGGTAACCCACCAGGCATTCTCATTGCTGTGTTTCCAACTGTTGCTGTATGTAGTTTATTAATTTGTTTTTTGGTTATTGCATCCAGACCAAAAAAAGTAAAAAAGAGTTTTGACTCAATACCCTCCATTACTGCTCCGTTTGCCATAACAAGGCTTGCATATACATCCTCAATGGATCCTTTTGCGCAAATAATTAAAACCTTCTTTAATGGATATTCTTCTTTGTTTGCCATAATCTGATATTTATTAATTCTTTTAAATAATTGTTATACACAACTTGAAGGTTTAGCTAAACCTGCAATTCTGGTAGCTTTTTTTAATGGCCCACCTGGGAATAACTTATAAAATCCCTTTATATCAACTATGCCTGATTTTCCAACTGAGCGAATAGTAAGAGATTCATCTTTTTCAACTTTGTCTCTGATGAATTCAAGAATTTTGAAATGCTCGTCTGTTAGTTCAATTTCTTCCTCCTTTGCAATTTCTGCCGCAATTTCTTTATTCCAAACTGAAGAATCAGTAAGATAACCATCATCAGTTATCTCAAGATTAATACCTGCAATTGTAATTTGTGTCATAATGTTAATTTTTAGTTATATTTTTATTATCGACTGAAGATATATTTTTAAGGAATGATATAATAAAGCCCATTCCTTTTTTCATCTCTGGTGTATTAATTTCTCTCATGATTTTCCAAATACTCATTTCTGGAATATTATCAAGATCAATATGCTTATAAACTGTTAATGCATTATTAATGGTTTTAAGCATTTCAGGTTGTGACATACTCCTAATAGTTTCCATTATTGATACCACATTTTCGGATAAATCTTTAACATCGTCCTGAGAAAAATGATCCATTATGTTTCGGACTATACCAGTTGACTCCTTCATAAAGGTAATATATCCCTTTTCTTCGAACTCATTTAGTTTGTTAATGGAGTCAATAATTGCCTCATTTGCAATTGGTTTCAGATCTTTTGTCAGATCTGAAATGCTTTCAAAGGTATCCAAAGCCATGCTAAAATTATTAATATTTTTCATGAATCTAATACCCAATTGCTTCACTTCATCCATATTCAGGACAACCTGCTGGTCAGTAAGTTCTTCAACTGCAGTATCATAAACATCTTTAGCAACAATTGATACATCCGAGATAAGATCTTCAACACTATTAGTCTTAAGCCTTTGTTCATTTACATGCTCAAGAACAAGATCAAGCTTCTGATTGATCTCATCTATTTGTTTCTGCATTTTTACATCACTCATAATCAGTTGTTTTAGATTTTATCTTTACCTGCCATAGTCATATGAGAATCAATAGGCATTTCTTTACCCTTCAATAATATGTGCCAGTATATCCATCTGAAAAGAATTTTACCATAATGATTCAATTTGGTATTTTTTAATAAACCAAAAGGACCTATGCCTGGAAGTGGGTATGTGCCTGGTAAAGGTTCGATATCATAATTAAAATCAATTAAAGAACCTTTTCCTCCACCAGTTTCAATATAACAATTTGAATGTCCATCAAATTTAGCCATTAAAGGTCTGCCCTCAATAGCACTTAATATATTTTCATAAAGTACATCAGCAGCAAAATGAGCAACAGAACCTGCTTTTGAGGTTGGAATATCTGCTGCATCACCCAGAACAAAAATATTTTCATGTTTTTTTGATTGTAGTGTTTCTTTGTCAGTGGGGACATAATTAAGGTCATCTCCCATTCCTGACCTTGCAATAAGTTCATCACCCATATTTACCGGTACGATTGTCAGTAAATCGAATGGGATTTCCACCTCATCATATGATTTGATGGTTTGTTTGTCATTATCAATACTTTCCAGATAAAAATCTGGTATTATTTTAATATTTTTTTCCTCCATAAGGTCACCCAGCATCTTTGTAGCAATAGGTTTGGTGAATGCTCCGCTTAGTGGAGTAACATAGGTAATATCAACCTTATCTCTTATTCCCTTTTTATTAAAATAATCATCTGCAAGGCAAACAAACTCAATTGGTGCAACAGGACATTTATACGGCAGCTCGGCAATATTAACTACCATTTTTCCGCCTTCCCAATATTTCAAGAATTTTTGGAGCCCACTTGCTCCTTCAACTGTATAAAAATCAAATATATTTTTATACCATAATTTATCTTTTAATCCGGGAGTTTCATCAGGCCTGGTTTGCGTACCTGTTGCGATAATAAGCATATCATAATTAATGATACTCCCATCATTCATATTTAGCTTGTTTTCTTCAGGGAGGATTTTATCCACCTCATTAAAAATCACATTAACGCCTATAGGAAAAAAATCTGATTTTGGTTTAATTACATCAGACGGATTGTAAATTCCAAATGGGATAAATAAAAATCCTGGCTGATAATAATGAGTTCTATGTTTATCAATAACAGTTATTTGCCATTCATCACGGTCTAATGCTTTTCGCAGTTTATTTGCCATTATAGTACCTGCAGTTCCTGCTCCGAGTATTACTAATTTATTTGCCATATAATAATTGTCAATTTTATTACTTTTGTAATTTATTTATGTGACAAAAATATTGACTTTAGTTAATATAAAATCATTTTATGATTGATAAATATCATGATGTGATAATTATCATAATAAATATTATAGTAATTTGAGCAAATTATATGAGTGAGCTAAATTCAATACCCAAATGTGAAGGTTGTTCTTACAAATTACTTCTTTTCGAATCTCTTCCGGAGAAAAATCTTGAAAGAATTAGTGCATGTAAACAACAATATTTATTCAAAAAGGGCGAGCAGGTAATTAGTGAGGGAGATGAAATTAATTCTATTGTATATCTTCAGAAGGGCCTTATAAAGCTATATAAAAACATCCCAAATGGTAAAACTCAGATAATAAGCATTGCAAGACCATATGAGTTTGTTGGGCTTTTATCAGTATTCTCAAATTCAAATTATATATATTCTATATCAGCTATTGAAGATTCTCATATTTGTTTTATCGATATGCCGTGTATAAAAGATGAAATTAAGGAAATTGGCACTTTTGCATTAGACATTATTAAGAAAATGAGCAAAATAACCGATGATGTATTAAACGCAAAATATGAATTATGCAAGAAAAATTTAAGAGGAAGAATTGCATATACTTTACTCGATCTGGCTCAGCATATTTATAAGGACAATGAATTTGAACTTCCTGTTTCAAGAAGAGAAATTGCCGATCTGATTGATATGCGTACAGAAAATGTTATCCGGATCCTTTCAGAATTCAGAAAGGATAAAATTATTAAGATCAATGGTCCGATTATAGAGATTATTAATATGGATCTATTAAAAAAGATTAGCCTGGCAGGCTAAATATAGACAGCTGAATATTTATCTTTAAAAGAACTGCCGTACTTCTTTTTTTAGAAATTCAATCGCAACCGAAATTGGTGATGTTTCTATTTTAACATAATTTTCAAGAATTGCTTTGCTGAGTTCTAATGATGGTCCATCAGGTTTTACCTGTGAAGAGGAAAGATTTATGAGCTTAACAATTGATTCTTTTGCTCCTTTTGTTACCGTCCAGGATTCATTTGATAAATATATTTGTTGAGCAAGATTATGTTCAAATTCCGACCTTATATCAGCAAGCAATACAGATTGAAGGTCTTGATTACTTATTTTGGGATTGCTATTTCTAACAAGTAAACTTTCAGGAGATATCCTTTCGAGCAATAAAACCATTCTTTCATATGCCTGAAGACGTAAGGGGATTGTCTGTGATTTATTTTTCAGAACCAATTTATATCTTCTTTTATTTTCTTCATTCTTAAAAAACTTTGTAAGAAGAAAGTATGCTGTTAACAATACTATTACAGCTGGGATAGTATATTTTAGATTCTCAAGAAGCGATTCCATAGTTTTTTTGTTTTAATAGATATAAAGATAGTGCTTATTGTCTAATATCAAAGATGCCAGGTACAGGGTGACAGGTCCCTGGTATTGGGTTTACATCAGCCATCAATTATTAATTATTAATTAATTAAAAAACGTATTTTTGTTTAATTTATCATTTGCAAAATGAAAACCATTTATAAGAGTCTAATTGTCATAGGATTAATTGTATTTGTGGCCGCCAGTATTATTGGATTTAGATTATATAAACGAATTCTTAAACCAAATATTTTTCTTCATCAGGCTGATTCAGTGATTTTTCATATCCCAACTGGTTCAGATGTCGAAGATGTAAAAACCCTGCTGTATAGCCAGGGACTGCTCAGGGACAGTAGTACATTTAGTTGGATGTCTGATAAAAAAAATTACCCCACACATGTATATCCTGGGCGATACTGGTTAATTAATGAAATGAACAATAGAAAGCTCATTGACCTTCTTAGATCAGGAGCTAATGTTCCTCTAAATCTTACATTTAATAATATACGAATAAGAGAACAACTTGCTGGAAGAATAGCAAATGTGCTTGAAACAGACTCTCTTTCTATGATAAATCTTTTAAGCGATTCGGCCTTTCTTGCTGGATATGGATTTAATGAACAAACAATAACCAGCATGTTCATACCCAATACATATGAGTTTTTCTGGAATACTTCAGCAGAAGAATTTTTTACAAGAATGTACAGAGAATATAATTCATTCTGGACTCCCAGCAGGATTAATAAAGCTGAAGAGGTGGGTCTTTCAAAAATAGAAACTAGTGTTCTGGCTTCCATTGTAGAGTGGGAAACTATTAAGAATGATGAAAAACCAATTGTTGCAGGTTTATATATAAACAGATTAAAAAAAGGGATGAAGCTCCAGGCTGACCCTACAGTGATATTTGCACACATGAATTTCAGTATGAGACGAGTTCTAACCAAACATCTTAAAATAGATTCACCATATAATACCTATAAATACAAAGGGCTACCTCCAGGCCCTATAAAAATTCCGGCTATTTCATCGATTGATGCCGTATTAAATTTCCAGGAACACAATTATATATTTATGTGTGCAAAAGAGGATTTTTCAGGCTATCATAATTTTGCCAGCAACCTGATTCAGCATGGAAGAAATGCCAGAAAATATCGAAAAGCTCTTAACGAAAGGAAAATTTACGAATAGAATTTGATCCCCTATATTCTTGATCTTTTAGCTGGCACCTGGCACCTATTTTATAATTGTAACTTCTGGTTTGTGCTGAATCCCAAACCTGGAAAAAACTGATTCTCTAATTTTTTCAGATAATTCCAGAATCTCTTTACCACTGGCATTTCCATGATTGACCAGAACGAGAGCCTGGTTCTCATAAACACCCGCATCTTTAATTTGTTTTCCCTTCCATCCGCATTCCTCAATTAACCAGGCTGCAGAAATTTTTGCTTCACCATCTGGAAGCTCAAAGAATTTCAGCAATTTATAACTGTTAAGCAGACTTTCTAAAACATTGACTTTGATTATTGGATTTTTGAAAAAACTTCCTGCCGTACCTAGAATTTTATGATCAGGGAGTTTTTCATTTCTTAATTCTCGAATTGCTTCACGAACATCTGAAACAGAAGGTTTTGTTGTGTTCTTTAATTTTTCAACAATTCCACTGTATTCAAGATTTAGTTTTGGATACCTATTTAGTCTAAATATTACAGATAATATTAAATATCTGTTAGTATTATCTTTTTTGAATTTACTATTTCTGTATTCAAATTCACATTCGGTATTTGAAAGACTAAAATATTCACCGGTATTTAAATCTACAACATTAACTCCCTCAACAAAGTCTTTAATTTCAACACCATAGGCTCCAATGTTCTGAACAGGGGAAGCACCGACTGTACCAGGGATGTAGGATAGATTTTCAAGACCGGAAAGATTCTTGCTTATAGTATATTCAACAAATTTATCCCAGTCATATCCAGATTCAACTTCAATGAATGAATGATTATTATTCTCTTTTATCAGCTTGATATTATCCATTTCCGGATGAACACAAATTCCAGAATAATCAGCGGTAAAAAGAATATTACTACCACCACCAAGAATCAATTTTTTATTTTCTCTAAATTTTGGAGTAGTCATTAATTCAGAAAGATCATTTTTATTGTTTAAAGGACAATAATATTGTGCTCTGGCTTTGACATTAAAGCAGTTAAGGCTATCAAGTGGATAATTTTCAAAAATTTTAATCATTTCAATAACAAATATAATTAATACTTGTCACTCGACACTTGTCACATGTTGTTTTTGAATACAATCTTTATGTTAATTTTTAGTTATTTTAGCATTACTTATTTTTTATATGAAAAAAAGAATAATTATTTCAGTCACCAATGATCTTGTCACCGATCAAAGAATTAACAAAGTAGCATTTTCACTTGACAGGGCTGGATATGAGGTATTACTTATTGGGAGAAAATTAAAAAATAGTCCGGATTCTGAACCTCTCAAATTTGAATCAATAAGGTTTAGCTTGCCTTTTAATAACGGACCTCTATTCTATTTTGTATATAACCTTTATCTTTTCATTTATCTGCTTTTTTCAAATTTTGACATATTACTTTCAAATGACCTTGATACTCTGCCTGCAAATTTTCTTGCAGCCCGATTTAGAGGAAAACCTCTTGTATATGATAGTCATGAGCTTTTCACTGAAATTCCTGAATTGGTTGACAGGCCAGAAATAAAAAAAATATGGTTGTCTATTGAATCCTGGATTCTACCACAATTAAAATATTCATATACAGTATGTGCTTCGATTGCAGATATTTATAACAAAAAATATGGATTGGACATGAAGGTTGTTAAAAACGTTCCTGTTTGCACGAAGCACCATGATATACAATCAGATATTATTGATACAAAAGGAAAAAAAATAATTATTTATCAAGGAGCTTTAAATATTGGCAGAGGTATTGAGACTGTAATTCGAGCAATGAATTTTGTTGATTATGCAGTTTTTGTAGTCGTTGGAGACGGGGATATTAAAAAAGAATTAGTTGCTATTACAAAAAAAGAGAATTTACAGGATAAAGTTATTTTTACGGGTATAATTCTTATTGATAAACTTCCGTCCTATACGAATCAGGCTGATCTTGGAATATCTCTGGAAGAAGATCTTGGATTAAATTATTATTATGCTTTGCCAAATAAACTTTTTGATTATATAAAAGCCTCAGTACCGGTATTGGCTTCAGATCTACCTGAGATAAAAGAGATTGTGAATGGAAATAATATAGGAATCACTATAAACAACAAGAATCCTGAGTATGTGGCAGAAAAGATCAGGTTCATGCTGAATAGCGAAATAGACAGAAAAGTATGGCAGGATAATCTAAAGCAAATTAAGGGAAAATATTGTTGGGAGTATGAAGAAAAAGTGCTTTTAAATATTTTCAAAAATATTTAAAAGGGTTTCGGGTTTTTGGTTCCTGGAAATATTCCAAATTACAGAGTTCTGATATCTGACATCTGATATTATTCTAAAGCTCTCCAAGATCGAAATAACTGGTTGATCCTTCCACCTCTAATAGTTTACCTCTTTCACATTTAATGGTTCTTGAAGCAAATTTCTTAATTAGCTCATAATTATGAGTTGTCATAAGAATAGCTCTACCATTGGCACTTATTCTTAAAAGTAATTTTAATAATTCTTCTGAAGTTTCAGGATCAAGATTACCTGTAGGTTCATCTGCCAGAATAATTTCAGGATCATTAAGCAATGCTCGAGCAATAACCACCCTTTGCTGTTCTCCTCCAGATATCTGATGAGGCATTTTGTAATCTTTATAATTGAGGTCGACTTTTGATAAAACATCCTGAATTCTATGATTCATGTCTTTTTTATCTTTCCATCCGGTTGCTTCCAAAACAAATCTCAGATTGTCATTTACACTTCTATCAGTTAATAATTGAAAATCTTGAAATACTACACCAATTTTTCGCCTGAGAAAGGGTATTTGTTTTCTGTTTATATTTGATAAGCTGAAACCTGCAAAATTACCATATCCTGATTTCAAAGGTAATTCAGCATATAGGGTCTTTAATAAACTGGTTTTTCCTGTCCCCACTTTACCGATTAAGTAAACAAATTCTCCCTTTGATATCTCAAGATTTACCTCTTTGAGTATCTGATGGTAATCTTGAAAAATTGCAGCATCTTTTAAATGAATAATATTCTCGCTTGACATTTTTATTGCAGTGTTTTTACCTGTTTTTTAGCTAAAATAAAAATAAAATCATAATTATTTAGTTATTGAATAATAAAAGCAAGAGATGTGAGTAATTAATTTATAAGTTTTCTGAATGATGGAAAGATTAATAGTTAAAATTGATTTAATTGCATCTTAAAAGTTATACGTAAATGGTTATTAATTAACCTGTCATGGTACGAACTGCAAATTTTTTAATAAATAATGAACTTATAATCAATATTAAATTCATGAAACTGAAAACAAAAAGAATTCTGGTCTATTTTTTATTGTCATTTATTCTGATCCCAACATTTAGTTTTTCTCAGAAAACGGCATCATATTCAAATGCCAATAGTGACTTTAATGATGCAATGGAGTTATACAGAAAAGAAAAGTATTCTTTTGCCCAGGACATTTTTGAAATGATAATTGTGGAATGCGGACAAGGGAAATCAGTAACCAAGATGGATGCTCAATATTATTCTGCACTATGTGCTATTGAGCTGGGGCACAGGAATGGTGAGGCATTGCTTGCAAATTTTATCAACTTCAATCCGGAAAGCACAAATATAAAAGAAGCTTCTTTTAAGATGGGTCTTTATAATTACAAAAAAAAGAGGTGGAGAAAAGTTATTAGCTGGTTAAATAAAATAAGACCATATAATCTTGAGAAAGGCCAGAGAGATGAATATTATTTTAAATTGGCATACAGCTATTTTATGCAAAAAGATTTCGATAAGGCCCGACAATCATTTATGGCTGTAAAAAATAAACAAAGCAGATACACTTCACCTGCAAACTATTATTTTGGGCATATTTCTTATCAGAATTAAAAATATGATGAAGCATTACCTGCATTTCTGAAAATTGTAGATGATCCTGCTTTTAAGGAAGTTGTTCCATATTATATTTCTCAGATTTATTTTAAAAAGAAAGAATATGATAAAGTAATTAATTTTGCAAAGCCATTGCTTGACTCACCAAATACCGAGAGTAAATCAGATATTGCTGAAATGATAGGAGATGCCTATTATTTCAAGTCAGAATTTAAGGATGCAGCATCTTTTTATGAAATAGCCAAAGCTGATGCAAAAAAGACATTCAATGGGGATGCAACTTACAGAATTGCTCATTCCTATTACAAATCAGAGGATTTTGAGAATGCTGGGAAAGAATTTGAAAAGATAAGCTCTTCAAAAACAGTTCTTGGTCAGAATTCCGCTTTTCATTTAGCAGATTGTTATTTGAAGCTGGGTAATAAGATTAGAGCCAGATCAGCCTTTTCAGCTGCTATGAAGCTTGATTTTGATCAAAAGATAAAAGAGGAATCATTATTTTCATTTGCCAAATTAACCTATGATCTTGCATACTCCCCTTTTAATGAGACTATAAGAGCATTCGATAATTTTATTAGGCTATTCCCTGAGTCAGAACATATTACCCAGGTTTATGATTATTTAGTAAAAGTATATATAACTGCAAAGAATTATAAGGACGCCCTGGCATCACTTGACAAGATTGAGGAAAAGTCACCAGACCTTAAGGCCGCATATCAGAGAATTGCATTTTATAGAGCATTAGAG
>PVBE011721076.1_pt1 | contig 19187 bp, 17 predicted proteins | sample 1631181 | NCBI WGS metagenome assembly PVBE01 (sample SAMN08397723, study PRJNA350692) | Marine metagenome, whole genome shotgun sequencing project. | isolation source: water | place: Pacific Ocean | collected 2012-04 | reverse complement strand
GAGCCGGAGGTTCTCCTTCTCGAGCTCCTTCAGGCGCTTGGCCTGGTCGAGCCGAAGGCCCCCGTACTCTTTTCGCCAGCGGTAGTACGTCTGCTCCGTGATCCCGAGCTTCCGGACGACCTCAGCCGTTCCGAGGCCCTTTGCCAGTTCGATCTCCGCACTTCGAAGCCTTCCGATGATCTCTTCTGCGGTGTGGCGTTTCCTGCCCATTCGACCTGCTCCTTGCTCGATCCGAATCTACATGCCGGATCGATATGAAGGGGTCAGGTCAAGTAGGTGGAACACCTTCAACTCGATCTCCGCGAGGCTCCCGTCCGTGACGGTCGCATTTGTCAGTTGGCGAGGCGTCCCGACGAATGCAAAAGCAGCAGCATCTACGCCGATATCGAAGCCGCCCGCTGCTGGTTGCCCAAAGACTGGGGCTGGCTCCGACAGACTCGTTCGGATCGTGATGTCCCGCTGGCCCGCGAAGCCCGTGTCGTTCCCAAGCACCCTGCCTATGCTGAACGACTCCTCGCGAGAACCGATCCCGGTCACGGTTGCGTTGGCTGATGTGGTGAGACCGTAGACGAACGAGCCGAAGTCAAGCCGGGAAGCTGCACTCTGGGACAACAGCACATCCCGACGCATCCGCGTCGTACACCCACGGCTTTCGCAGGCGCACTCCAGCGGTTAGCGCCGGAGTTTCCGGTTGCCTTCCCCGATTCGCTCGTTCGAAGCCCAGACGCGAGTTTTCGCCTACGCAAGCCCGCGGCTCGGAGCGGGTTCTTCCTTTAGCCGTGGCGCCGCCGGCGGCTAAAGGAGGGGGGGTCCGGGGCCGATGTTGCAGAGTATAGACAAGAGTATATACTTCTGGTCATGTCGCATCGAGCCAAGCTTTTCCAGAACGGTGGGAGCCAGGCGGTTCGCCTTCCCAAGGACTGCCGCTTCGAGGACCAAGACGAGGTGCTGGTGCACCGCGAGGGCGACCGCGTGGTCCTCGAGCCGGCGGACGAGTGGTCGGAGGCGTTCCTGGCCTGCCTCGGCCAGTGGAAGGAGCAGATCGAGCGACCGAAGCAGGAGCCGCTCTCGAAGGTCCGGGATCCGTTCGCTTGAGGTTTCTGCTCGACACCGACAGCGTGAGCTATGCGCTGCGGGGAGAGGGAGGCGTCGCGGATCAGATCCAGGCCCACCAGCCCTCGGATCTGGGCATGAGCGCGATTACGCTGGCTGAGCTTCGGTTCGGCGCCGAGCGGCGCCGTTCTCGCCGCTTGCACCGCCTGATCGAGGCCTTCGTGGGCGACGTCGCCGTGGTTCCCTTTGATGATGAGGCCGCAGATCGGTTCGGGAAGGTGGCCGCCGCGCTGATGTCGAAGGGGACGCCGATCGGCGCGCTCGACACGATGATTGCGGCGCACGCGCTGCGGCTCGGTCTGACACTCGTCACGCACAACCTGAAGCACTTCCGGCGCGTGCGCGGGCTCAAGGTTGCGGACTGGGTTTAGCCGCGCCGAAGCTGTCTTCTCCGGGGCCGCGCGCAGCGCGGCCCCTCTTGCTCTTCTCTTCGCTCCGGGGAGCCCCCGTTGGGGGGCGGACGGGACGGTCGGCGCAGCGTTCGCCTAGCAACCAAGTTGGTTCGTGGCACGAGGTCTGGAGGCGGGCGCTCTTTGTCGGAGGCACGGCGTTCGCGCCGGCACAGCCGAGCCCGGCCCAAGTTGTCATAACCTTCGGCTATGACAACTTGGAGCGAAGCGGAGTCCAAGGAGGGGGCCGGCCAGGGCAAGGTCGGATAAAGCGCTTTATCGGACAGGGCAAGCAAGGGACGTGACCGGCCCGCGCTACACGCCTTCGCTTAGTCGCTGCGCTTCGGAGGGCCGGGCGCGGCCCTTGCTTGCCCGGCTTGCCCGTGCCCGGAGCCTTGCGGAGGGAGGCCGGCCCCCTCCGCCGCTTGGGCCGGGCGTCGCAGCGGGCAAGACCGTTCGCGCTTCCTCGAGCCCGCCTCCGGGCCGCTCTGCGCATAGCAACCCAAGTCGATCGTGAGCGCCGGCCGGGCGGGCCGGGGGCTCTCCGGGCTTGAGCGGCGTAGCCGCTCCTACTGTTCTTCTTCGTCGCTCGCTTTCGCTTCCAAGGTCGCGAGGAGCTCGTCCGCGGTCGGCTCGTCCGTCGCGTCGGCGGGTTTCGTCGGCGTTCGTTCGTGCCTCGCCGTCGGGTGCGTCGCGCGGTGGATCTCCTGAAGCTTGCGGATCGAGACCTGGGTGTAGATCTGCGTCGTCTCGAGCTTCGCGTGTCCGAGCATCTGCTGGATGAAGCGGATGTCGGCCCCGTTCTCGAGAAGGACCGCCGGGCCGTGATCCGCCTCGTCAACTCGCTCGTCTCGGCCAAGGCTGCCCAACGCGGGTAGCCGCGAGGGCGGCATGCAAGATCTCGAGCCCCCGTTTCAGTTCGATCTCTCGGCGCTCCTCCAGAAGGCGCGCCGGACCTTTCAGAAGCGGGTCGAGGGCGTCTCGATCAGCCTGCCCTTCGTGAGCTTCTCCGTGCGGCTCGAGGACCGGGAGAAGCGGGTGGCTCGCGAGGTCGTGATCCGCTTGGCTGATCGCCGCGTGCTCAACGCCTTCGAGTGCTGCGACGGCTGCATCGACCAGGCCCTGGCCTCGCTCCAGGAGATCCGCAGCCTGCTCGTCGATCAGCAGGTCGCGCTGGCCGACCTGACCGACGGGCCGCTCTACCTCCTGCGCGAGGGGATTCGCCAGTTCCTGACCTTCGAGCAGCAGTTCGGCGCCGGAGGCGCCGCAGGGCGGCCGTCCGATTCCCATCGCCGGCACGAGGACCAGGCGCTCTACTTCGCCGGCCTGGAGGCGCTGCGCGCGCATCTCCACCGCTCGCTGATTCAGGTCGCGGCGATCGCCGACGTCGAGATCCCCGGGATCGCGGACCACATGCGCTACGGCCCCGTGGGCGGCGGGGGAAGGGTCGGCAACGGCTCCGATGTACACGACCGGAGGCTCCATTCGCAGGCGAAGCGCCGTTCCGATGGCGAAGCCAAAGAGCAGGGCGAAGAGCAGCGCGAGACCGATGCGGGCGAGCCACTTCAGCACGGGCGCTGCCGCTGCGCAATTGCGGTGCGCGCCGGGCGCGGCGTTGTGTCGCTTCCGGGGTCGATGGTCAGGTGTCGCCTCCTCAATCGAGCAGGGCCAGCAGGTCTTCGCGGGTGAGGCCCGCGGCAGCACCGCCGTCGCTGAGGGCGGCACGGGAGAGCTCGCGTTTGCGTTCCTGGAGCGCGAGCACGCGTTCTTCGACGCTGTCCCGCGCCACCAGGCGGTGCACCATCACCGGGCGGTCCTGGCCGATGCGGTGTGCGCGGTCGGCCGCCTGGTCTTCGACGGCCGGGTTCCACCACGGGTCGAGGATGAAGACGTGGTCGGCCGCCGTGAGGTTAAGCCCCGTGCCCCCGGCCGTGAGCGAGAGCAGCAGTACGGGCGGGCCGTCTTCGGCCTGAAAGTGGTTCACCACGCCCGCGCGGTCCCGGGTCGAGCCGTCGAGCCGGCCGAAGGGGAGGCTTGCGGAGGCCAGGTGCGGCTCCACCAGGTCGAGCATCGAGGTCCACTGCGAAAACACGAGCGCCTTGTGCCCCTCGGAGACGGCTTCGTCGAGCTCTTCCATCAACACCGCCAGCTTCGACGAGCCCGCGGCCTGCTGCCCCGGCACCAGCGCGCGGTGACAGCACGCCTGGCGCAGGCGCAGCAACACCTCGAGCGCGGCGAGCACCGAGCCGCCCCCTTCGAGTTGCCGCACCACGTCTTCGCGCGTCGCCGCCACGAGCGCGTCGTAGAGCCGGCGCTCTTCCTGATCGAGTTCGGCGTAGAGCGTGGTCTCGGTGCGCGGCGGCAGCTCGGGAGCCACCTCGGCCTTGAGCCGCCGCAACAGGAATGGACGGATGCGCTCGCGCAGCCGCGCAGCGGCCGCCGCGTCCCCGGCGGCGATCGGTCGCGCCACGCGCTCGTCGAAATCGCGACGCCCGCCGAGCAGGCCGGGGTTCGTGAAGTGGAGCTGGCTCCACAACTCGTCGAGCCGATTTTCGATGGGGGTACCCGTCAACGCCATGCGGAAGTCGGCGCGCAGGGTGTACGCGGCCCGCGCGACCTGGCTGTCCGGGTTCTTCACGTTCTGCGCCTCGTCGAGCACGAGCGTGTCCCAGCTTTCCGCGCACAGGTGCTTGGCGTCCAGGCGCAGCAGCGCGTAGGTCGTGAGCGTGAGGTCCGCACCCGGGTTCAGCTTTCGTCCGGCACCGTGGTAGACGCAGACCGAGAGGCCCGGCCGAAAGCGCGCCGCCTCGGCGGCCCAGTTGGGAAGTACGCTCGTGGGGCACACGACGAGCGTGCGCCCGCGCAACGCGCAGAGCGCCTCGAGCGTCTTGCCCAAACCCATGTCGTCGGCGAGCAGCGCCCCGAGGCCGGCGTCGCGCAGCGCACAGAGCCAGTCGATGCCGCGGCGCTGGTAGTCGCGCAGCGTGGCCTGGAGGTCGGCGGGCAGCGCGGCCGCCGGCAGCTCGCCCGTGGCGTCGAGCACGTGCTCGATCCGGCTCAGTCCCGGCGGCGGCGGTGCGTCGAGCTCGGCGCAGAGTTCGGCGAGCTCGGGCAGCACCGCGGGCGGCAGCGCCGCTTCCTTTCCGCCCACGGCTTCCCGCGCGGCGAATAGGTCCGCCAGTCGGTCACCAAAACGCGCGAGCCAATCGCGCGGCAGCGGCGCCAGGCCGCCACCGACGAGCGGTACCAGGCTCTCGCCGCGCGCCCACGCCGAGAGCACGCGGCCCGGGTCGGCCCGCCGCACCTCGTCCTCGCCGCCGGTCTCGAAGTGCAGCGAGAAGTCGTCGCCGGCCGTCTCGAAGTGCGCCTCGAGCGGCGCGGTGCGGAAGAACTCCCGGTGGGCGTCTCCCTGGAGGCTGCCGTCGTAGGCCGACAGGCGTTCGGCCAGCTGTGCGGCCTGCTCGCCTTCGACGCGGATCCGGCGCCCTGGCAGCAACTGGAGCTCTCGTTGCAGCCGGCGCAGCGCTCCGCGCTCGGCGGCTTCGTCGCGCAGCGGAACGCTGCCGCTGCCGAGCGGCACCAGCCGGCCCGCGTCGACGCGCGCGATCGGGGGGTCGCCGTAGACGAGCGTCGCGAATAGCTCGAGCGCGTCGCCGCTGCGGCTCACCTCGAGTGCGATGCGCGGCTTTTCGCGCACGGCCCGCGGCAGGCGGCGCGTGCGCACGTCGATACCGACCCGGTCGGAGAGCTCGGGCAGCACCTCGGTGGCCAGCACGCCGGCCTCGTCCGGGCCGAAGTGGCGCCCGCGGTCGCCGTAGAGGTCGAGGTCGCGCCCGAGCAGCCCGGACGAACCCAGTGGCCGCAGCTGCTTGTTGCACAGGGCGATGCACGATTCGAATGTCTCGTCGACGAGTTCCTCGCGGCCGACCCGCACGCGGAAGCCGGTGTCGTCGTCTTCGACCACCGCGACGAATCGCAGCGCGTCCGCCGAGGCGGCCACGGGCTCGCCGTCGAGCCGGATGTCGCCGCACTCGCCGAGCTGACTCACGAGACGCGGCAGCACACCCCGCGGTATCCGCCCCCGGCGCTTCGAGCCCAGCGTGTGCTCCACCGCCAGGTCTCCCTGGGTCGCCACGAAGTCCGGGCCCGCCACGCGACCCGAAGCGAGCGCGGCGAGGGTCGTCGTGAGCCGGGTTTCGCCCCGCTCCGTCACGATCATGCGCTCGATGGCGAGCCCGTCCCCCTCGCGCGAGAGCCGGTAGCCGATGTTTCCAGCGCTGCGGCGCCGTTCGGGAAGCGCCTTTCCCTGGCGGCGCGCCTGGCGCAGGGAGATGACGGCAGCCGCGGTGTGCTCGCACGCCGCGGCGCGGGCGCGGCAGTCGCAGTCCCAGTCCTCGTCTTCGGGGAAAAGCTGCACCGTGGGGCTTACGAGGCCGCCCGGCGTTGCAACGCGGAGCACCACCTCAGCGCCGTCGTCGCGCTCGCCGTGCACCGATCCCGTGCGGGCGAGTTCGACGCCGCGCGACCAGGTGCTCGAGGTTGCGGCGTCCCGCACCGCCTCGAAGAGCGTGTCAATTTCCTGCGACAACGCGGTCCGCCGGGGCGCCGTCAGCGCGGCTTGCCCAGTGTCTCTTCGATTTCGTCGGCAAGGTGCGCCAGGGCCGCGAAGGCAGATGCGCCCTCATCGAGTCGCCCACGCACGGCCGTTTCTCCGCCGAGTTGCTCGATACCGTAGCTTCCGTAGCGCGTTTCGAGCGCCCGGAGCAACCATGCCTCCACGCCGCGTCGGCGCCGCACCGCCAACCGGCCGCCCGCCGAAAGGTATTCGAAGTGCGCCCCGAGGGCTTCGGCCACCGCCTCGATCCCGGCGCCGTCGCGTGCCGATACGAGCAGCACCGGCGGTGTCCAGCCGGCGTCGCGGCGCTCGCCGAGGCCGAGCCCTCCGGCCAGCTCGCCCGCGGTGCGCTCGGCTGCAGGGCCGAGGTCGGCCTTGTTCACCACGAAGAGATCGGGCGCCTCGAGCACCCCGGCCTTCATGAACTGGAGCAGGTCGCCGGCGCCGGGGCTCGCCACGTAGACCAGCGTGTCCACCAGCGACGCGACCTCGACCTCCGATTGCCCCACCCCCACCGTTTCCACCAAGACCCGGTCGAAGGCCGCGGCGAGGATGGTGACACCGGCGCGGGTCGCCTCGGCCAGCCCGCCGAGCTGGTCGCGCGCCGCCATGGAACGCAGGAAGACCCCCTCGTCGGCGGCCCCGGAACGCACGCGGGCGCGATCGCCTAGCAGTGCGCCGCCCGACTGCTGGCTCGAGGGGTCGACCGCGACGATCGCCAGGGTCTCGCCCCGGGGCCGCAGGGTGCGCACGAGCGCGTCGAGCAGCGTCGACTTGCCGGCCCCGGGCGGGCCGGTAAGACCCACCCGGGGCGCGCCGGGTGCGGGCGTCTCGCGCTCGAGGGTCTCGAGCAACGCGAGTGCCTCCCGCCGCTGCTGCGGACGCCGGTCGTCGGCCAGGTTCAGCGCTTCGGCCGCGGCGCTTCGGTCCCGCGCCAGCAGCCGGCGCGCGAGTTTCGTGGCCTCAGTGGACAGCGGCGGACTCCGCGACGACGTCGACGATCTCGCCCACGATGCGCGTCAGGTCGAAGTCCTTCGGTGTGTAGACGCGGCGCACGCCGGCCTCGCGCAGGGCCGCTGCATCTTCGTCGGGGATGATGCCGCCCACCACCACCGGGAGCTCCGCGAGCCCCGCCTGGCGCAGGCCTTCCAGTACGTCGACCACGAGTACGCCGTGGGAGCCGGACAGAATGGAAAGGCCGATCACGTGCACACCCTCGTCCCGGGCCGACTGCACGATCTCGGTGGGCGTGAGGCGGATCCCCTCGTAGACGACCTCCATGCCCGCGTCGCGCGCCTTCACGGCGATCTGCTCGGCGCCGTTGCTGTGTCCGTCGAGGCCGGGTTTTCCCACCAGCAACTTGAGCGGGCGGCCCAGGCGCCCGGTCAGCGCGTGCACGCGTTCGCGCAGGGCCAGTGTGCGTTCGCCGCCGCCGTTTCCCGCGTGCGCCACGACTCCCGTCGGCGCGCGGTATTCGCCGAAGCGTGCGCGCAGGGCGTCGGCCCATTCCCCGGTGGTGACGCCCGCGTGGGCGGCGCGGATCGAGGGCGGCATGATGTTCGCGCCCTTCGCCAGCGCCTCCTTCAAGCCCTGGAGTGCGGCGGTTACGTCCGCGTCGCTGCGGCGGCTGCGAAACGCCTGGAGCCGCTCGATCTGCTCGCGTTCGGCCGATGCGTCTACCCGCAGAACCGACCGCGCACCTTCGAGCAGGGGGGACGGCTCGCCTTCGGTGAACCGGTTCACGCCTACGACGACGTGCTCCCCGTCTTCGATGGCGCGCGCCCGCGCCGTCTGGCTCTCGACCAGGCGGCGTTTCATGTAGGCGTTCTCGACGGCGGCGACGGCGCCTCCCTGGGCCAGCACTTCGTCGAGCTCGGCGCGCGCCTCGCCGATCAGCGCGCGGGTCCGCGCCTCCACCACGTGGGAGCCGTCGAAGAGATCCTCGTACTCCAGCAGGTCGGTTTCGTAGGCCAGGATCTGCTGGATGCGAAGCGACCACTGCTGGTCCCAGGGGCGCGGCAATCCCAGCGCCTCGTTCCAGGCCGGGAGCTGGAGCGCGCGGCAGCGCGCCTTTTTCGAGAACGTGACACCGAGCGCCTCGAGCGCGATGCGGATCACGTTGTTTTCGGGCTGCGCCTCGGTGAGCCCCAGGCTGTTCACCTGCACGCCGTAGCGGAAGCGGCGGAGCTTTTCGTCCCCAACGCCGTAGCGCTCGCGCGTGATCTCGTCCCAGAGCTCGGCCATGGCGCGGCCCTTGCAGATCTCTTCCACGAAACGGATGCCCGAGTTGAGGAAGAACGAAATGCGGCCCACGACCCGCGGCAGCGCTTCCGCCGGCAGGTCCTCGCGCGCCCGGACGCCGTCGAGAACGGCGATGGCCGTGGCCATCGCGTAGGCGATCTCCTGCACCGGCGTCGCGCCGGCTTCCTGCAGGTGGTAGGAGCAGACGTTGATCGGATTCCACTTGGGAATCTGCTCGACCGCGTACGCCACCATGTCGCCGATGAGGTGCATCGAGGGCTGGGGCGGAAACACGTAGGTGCCCCGGGAGAGGTATTCCTTGATGATGTCGTTCTGGGTCGTGCCCTGGAGGGTGCGCGGGTCGACGCCCTGGCGCTCGGCCGTGGCGACGTAGAGCGCGAGCAGCCAGGCGGCCGTCGCGTTGATCGTCATGGACGTGTTCATGCGGTCGAGCGGGAGTTGCTCGAAGAGCAGCTCCATGTCCTCGATGTGGCCCACGGGCACACCGACCTTGCCGACTTCGCCCCGGGCGAGCGGGTGGTCCGAGTCGAAGCCCGTCTGGGTCGGCAGATCGAAGGCCACCGAGAGCCCCGTCTGCCCCTTGGCGAGGTTGGTCCGGTAGAGCGCGTTGCTCGCGCGCGCCGAGGTGTGGCCCGAGTAGGTGCGGAAGACCCAGGGGCGGTCGCGTTCGCTCATCGAAGACTCACTCGCAAGTGCTTGAGAAAGCTAACGAAACGGGCAGGGCCCGGCAATCCGGGCGCCGCCGGTCCAACTCGGGGACACTTTGCCGTCCATCGTGTCCGAGTTCTTCTTCGCCCTGACGCCGGAAGCGGTGCTGGCTGCCGTGGAGGCAGGCGGCTACGCGCCCACCGGTCACGTGACGCCCCTCATGTGTCTCGAGAACCGGGTCTTCGACGTCCGCCTCGAATCCGAGCGCCACGTGGTCGTGAAGTTCTACCGGCCGGGGCGTTGGAGCCGCGCGGCGATCCTCGAAGAGCACGGCTTTCTCGCGGACCTGCGCGCGGCGGAGATCCCCGTGTGCGCGCCGCTGGCGTTTCCGGACGGCGAAACGCTGCACACGGTCGAGGACATCCACTGCGCCGTCTGGCCGCGCACCGGCGGGCGCGCGCCCGACGAGTTCAGCGACGAGCAGATCGATGTGGTGGGGCGTCTGCTGGCCCGCATCCACAACGTCGGCGCGGCCGGCGCCGCGCCCCACCGCCCTCAGCTCGACGCGCGGGTCGTGCGCGATGCCCTGGCCGTACTCGAAGAGCGTTGCCTCCCGCCCGAGTGCCAGCGCCGCTACCGCGCCGCGGTCGAGGACGTGGCACGGCTCTACGAGGACTGGAGCGCCGGCGTGCCGCTCCACCGCATTCACGGCGACTGCCACGTGGGCAATCTGCTCAACGGCGACGCCGGCTGGTTCTTCCTCGACTTCGACGATTTTGCCGTCGGTCCGGCAGTGCACGACATCTGGATGCTGTTGCCCGGGCGCGATGCCGAGGGAGTGCGCCAGCGCGAGCGTCTGGTTGAGGCCTACCGCCAGTTCCGCCCGTTCGAGGCGCGCTGGCTGCGGCTCGTGGAGCCGCTTCGCGCCTTCCGCTTCGTCTGGTACGCGGCGTGGATCGCGCGCCGCTGGGAGGACCCGGCCTTTCCGGACGCCTTTCCCCACTTCGGAAGCCCGCGCTACTGGGAGGACGAGACCCGCGACCTCGAAGAACAGGTGGAACGTCTGAGCCGCGGCGTGGACGATGGCACCGGAGCGCCGGGTCCGGCCGCCTCCGAAGAGCCCGAACTCACGAACGAGGATCTCTTCTGGGATCTCTAGGCGCTCATTCGTCGCTGTCGTAGCCGAGCGCCCGGAGCTGGTCGCGCAGCGCGCCGGGGACCTCGCCCCGGGCCCGGTCGTCGGCGGGCGGGGTGTCGGTGAGCGGGTGCTCCTCGAGATAGGCAGCCAGTGCGTCTTCGAGCGGCGCACGCGGGGCGGTCACCGTTTCGTAGCGCGCCGCCGTTCCCCCGGGCCGCAGTGTCGTGGTGCGCGCGGGAAGCGCCGGGTTTTCGTCGCCCCAGGCGCGGCCCTCGGACGAAACCGTGGCGCCGGGATGGCGGTCGCGCGCGTAGTAGTCGCGGCCCACGACGACGGCGGCCTGGCGGCTGGCCTCCACGAAGAGCGGGCGCTCGGCGGCCGGGGTATCGCCGGCGTGCACGGCGAGCGCGCGGCCCACGAATGCCTGGGGCACCTGGGTGCCCGCGAGCGCGAGCAGCGTCGGCGCGACGTCGACGAGGCTCACCGGTTCCGGCGCGACACCCTTGCCGCGGCTTCCCGGTGCCGGACGGAAGAGCAGGGGCACGCGGATCTGGTCGATCCCGGCCGAGTGACCGTGGGCGAACCAGTAGCCGTCCTCGCCGAAGGCTTCCCCGTGATCGGCCGTTACCAGGATGGCGGGCGGTGCACCCAGCGCGTCGAGTCCGTCGACGAGTGCTTCGAATTGGGCGTCGAGCTGGGCGATCTCCGCCCGGTAGAGCTGTTCGTAGGCCTCGGGCGAAGCGAGCCCCGGAAGTGCCTGGTAGCGCGGAATGCCGCCGCGGCCCGAGTCGTTTTCGAGCACCGGGAGTCGCCGGCCGTTGTCCGGGTCCCGCACCGGGCCGGTGCCCGGAGGAAGATAGGGACCGTGCGGATCCTGATAGTGCACCCACAGGAACCACGGCTCGGGCGGCTTCGTGCGGGCCCAGGCCAGTGCCGCCTGGGTCGTTTCCGCGGCGTTGCGTTCGGCGTAGCCCGGCCGGTTCGGCTCGCGGCGTTGCATGCGGTGGTCGTACACGTCGAAGCCCTGGTTCATCCGGCGCACGCGGTGGAGCATGGGGTTCGAGACGAACGCGGCGGTGGCGTAGCCGGCCTCGCCCAGCACCTCGGCGACGCTCAGCGCCTCGTCCGGAAGCGTGCTCTCGAGGTTCTGGGTCACGCGGTGGTCGGGGACGTGGAGCGAGGTCAGAAGCGATGCCACCGAGGGAGAGGTGGAAGGGGCTGTCGAGAATGCCCACTCGAAGCGCGTTCCTTCGGCGCCGAGCTCGCACAGGCGGTGTCCGATCCCCGGCGGCCCCCCGTAGCACTCGAGCCGGTCCGCGCGGAGCGTGTCGATGGTGACCAGGAGCAGGTTGGGCCGCGAATCACCGCAGCCTGTGAGCAGCGCGAGGAGCGCGATGCCGAGAATCCGCGTCACGGGGCGAATCTAGCGCACGCTTTCTGTGACAGAATGTGTCCGTGCTCGTCGCTCTCGATCACATCGTCGTTGCCGTGCGGGATCTGGAGTCCGCCGCCCGCCACACCGAGGCGTTGCTCGGCCGCCCGCTGTCGTGGCGGGGCGAGCACCCGGGCGCCGGCACCGCGAACGTGCTCTTCCGGCTCGAGAACACCGCGCTCGAACTGCTGACGCCGGCGGGCGATGGACCGGTTGGCGCCGGGGTTGCCGCGCGGCTCGAAAGTACCGGCGAGGGAATGGTCGCCCTGGCGTTTGCGACACCCGACGCGGCGGCGTGCGCCGGGGCGTGGCGCGCGGTGGGACTCGGGCCGCGGGGACCCGAGGACGGCCTGGGGCGGGATACGGAGAGTGGCGCGATCCGCCGCTGGTCGAACGTCTACGCCGATCCCGCCGCGACGCGCGGTGTGCTGCTCTTTGGCATCGAACGCCGCTCGCCGCCCGACGTGCTGCCCCTCTGCGAGCCGCGGGTTGCGGCCGGTGCCGCGGTCGGTGCGCTCGACCACGCCGTGGTGCTCTCCGGCAACGTCGATGCCTCGCGGAAGCTCTACGCCGAGCAGCTCGGCCTGCGCCTGGCCCTCGATCGGAGCTTCGAGGCGCGCGGCGTCCGCATCCTCTTCTTCCGTGTCGGCGGCGTGACCGTCGAAGTGGCCGGACCGCTCGAGGTGAAGGTGGATGCCCCGGACCACTACGGCGGTCTCGCGTGGCGCGTCCCGGACACGGAAGCGGCGCGGGCGCGTCTCGTGGAGGCGGGCTTCGACGTGTCCGAGGTCCGCGCCGGGGCGAAGCCCGGCACCCGGGTCTGCACGGTGCACAGCCGGACCTGCGGTGTTCCGACGCTGCTGATCGGACCGGAGGGCCGAGTACCGGAAGCGGAGAGTTCGCCCTAATCTCTGTCATGGCCACGCGACCCCACGGCCCGTTCCCCGCGGATCTCGAAGCGGCGATCCTCGAGCTCAAGGAGGAGCGCAACGCCGTCGTGCTGGCCCACTACTATCAGGAGTCCGAGGTCCAGGACCTGGCCGACTTCGTGGGCGATTCCCTGGCCCTGGCCCAGGCCGCTACCCGCGTCGATCGCGAGGTCATCGCGTTCTGCGGCGTCCACTTCATGGCCGAGACGGCGAAGATCCTGAACCCCGGCCGCGTGGTGGTCGTGCCGGATCTCGCGGCCGGCTGCTCCCTGGCCGACGGATGCCCGCCCGATGCGTTTCGCGACTTCTCGGCGCAGCACCCGGACGCGAAGGTCGTGTCCTACATCAACACTTCCGCGGAGATCAAGGCGCAGTCCGACCTCATCTGCACGTCTTCGAACGCGGTGAAGATGGTGGAATACTTCGCGGGCGAGCCGATCATCTTTGCACCGGACCGGCACCTGGCCCGCTGGGTGGAAAAGGAGGCGAACCGGCCCGACCTCATCGCGTGGCAGGCTACGTGCATCGTGCACGAACAGTTCAGCGCCAAGCGCCTCGTGCAGCTCAAGGTGAAGCACCCTGACGCCGAGGTCCTCGCCCATCCCGAATGCGACGAAGTGGTACTCGACGAGGCCGACTTCATCGCCTCGACCAAGGGGATCATTGCACGGGCGGTGGATTCGCCCGCAAAGACGCTGATCATCGCGACTGAAGACGGCGTCTTCCACCAGATCGAGCAGCAGGCGCCGGACAAGCAGCTGATCCAGGCCCCGGCCATGGACGAGAGCTGCGCCTGCAACCAGTGTCCCTACATGCGGCTCAACACACTGGAGAAGCTCTACCTCTGCCTGCGCGATCTCGAACCGCAGGTGACGCTGCCGGAGGCGACGCGTTGCGCGGCCCTGGTACCCCTCGAGAAGATGCTCGACCTCTCGGCCTAGCTACGCGCTCGAGTCTTCCGGCGCGGCAGCGATTCAGGCCCCCGGGAGTTCAGGCCCCCGGCAGCTCAGGCTCGCGGCAGCGATTCAGGCCCCCGGCAGCGATTCAGGCCCCCGGCAGCGATTCAAGCCGTCACGAGTCCTTCGCGGATTGCGAACCGCACCAGCCCGGCGGTCTTGCGGCTGCCGACTTTCGTCATGATCGAGGCGCGGTGGGTATCGACTGTTCGGTTCGAGATCCGGAGCCGATCCGCAATCTCCTTGCTCGAGAGACCCTCGGCCACGAGCTGGAGCACTTCGCGCTCGCGATTGCTGAGCGATCCGAGCGTGGGGGTTCCCGCCGACGCGGGTTTGGCGAATCGGTCGACCACGTACCGGGCGGCGTCGGGTGACAGGTAGCATTTGCCATCGAGCACGGCGCGAACTGCGGCGAGCAGCTCTTCGCTAGTCGCCGTCTTCAGGACGTAGCCCGAAGCCCCCGCCGTCAGTGCCGCCTGTACGAAGTCGGAGCGGTCGTACCCGGACAAGATGAGCACCTTGCAGTCGGGCAGGGCCTCGCGGATCTGTCGCGTCGCCTCGACTCCCGAAATCCCCGGCAGCTCCACGTCCATGAGGACGAGGTCGGGGCGTATCTCGATGCTGCGGGCGACAGCCTCCCGGCCATCGGAGGCCTCGGCGACGACGTCGAGGTGCGCCTCGGTCTCGAGCAGGCGCCGCAGCGCCGTGCGGAAGAGTCCGTGGTCGTCCACGAGTGCCAGGCTCGGCATTTCCCCACTCCCGGTCCCCACCGCCGCGCGCTCGGTGGAAACACCGATCGCGGGATGCGGAGATTTCGGGTGGTTATCGGCGTTTGCCGGCCCGGCTTGAGGGTTTTTGGCGCGGCGCCATCCGGGTTTCTCTCCCCCGGTTTGGGCTACCGCAGCTCCTCAGCGGAAAAGCCGCAGGCCCGGGCGTAGTCCGGGTCCCGCCGCGCGATCAGCTTGGCGGAGTTCACCATGACGACGCACTGCTTGTAGGTGGCGTCGTCCTGCATCTTGCCGTCGATCATGACGCACCCGCTGCCGTCGCCCATCTCGGAGATCACGCGCCGCGCCCAGGCCACTTCGTCCACCGGCGCGGTGAACACCTTGCGGGCGATCTCGATCTGGGCCGGGTGCAGCGACCACGCACCGACGCAGCCCAGCAGGAAGGACGCGCGGAACTGGTCCTCGCAGGCCGTCGTGTCGGCGATGTCGCCAAACGGTCCGTAGTAGGGGTAGATGCCGTTGGCGGTGCAAGCGTCGATCATGCGCGCCAGGGTGTAATGCCACGGGTCCTGCTGCGCCGTAATGCGCCGGGCGTCCGGGTTGTCGGGCTCCGGGTCGGTGCGCACCAGGTAGCCCGGGTGGCCGCCGCCCACGCGCGTCGTCTTCATCCTTCGGCTCGCCGCCAGATCGGCCGGACCAAAGGAGAGGCCCTGCATGCGCGGGCTGGCGGCGCAGATTTCCTCCACGTTCACCACGCCCAGGTGCGTTTCGAGGATCGCGTGCACCAGCAGCGGCTTCGCGAGCCCGGCCCGGGCCTCGAGCTGTGCGAGCAGTTGGTCGACGAAGTGGATGTCCCAGGGTCCCTCGACCTTGGGGAGCATCACCACCTCGAGCCGGTCGCCGATCTCGGTGGCGAGCTGCGTGAGGTCGTCGAGCGCCCACGGGCTGTCCAGGCTGTTGACCCGGGTCCAGAGCTGACAGTCGCCGAAGTCGGTGTTCCGGGCGATCTCGATCAGACCCTCGCGTGCGGCGACCTTCTTGTCGCTGTCGATCGCGTCCTCGAGGTTGCCGAGCAGCACGTCGCACTTCTGGGCCAGGGCGGGAACCTTCGCCGCCATTTTCGCGTTGCTGGGGTCGAAGAAGTGGATCATCCGGGAGGGCCGGAGCGGAATTTCCCGCGGCGGGTCGGGCGCGCCGATGGCCTTGGGCTTGAAGAAGTCCTTCGCACTGCGCATGGCGTTCCTCCCGGGTTACGACTCGTAGAGCTTTACGATCTCGACCTGGCCCGAAGGCGCCGCCTCGAGGCACAGGTCGCAGAGCACGCACTCGTCGAGATTCTCGTCGACGATCTCGACGCCGGCATCTCCCGCGCGGAAGATTCCCACCGGGCAGACTTCCTCGAGCTTCTTGGCGGTTTCGGGGCTCCGGGCCGCGTCGTCCGCCACTTTCACGTCGATGAAGAGCGCCACCGCTAACCCGCCTCCGCCAGGCGCTTGCGGATCAGCTCCGGAATTTCCTCGATGCGTTCCGCCACCGAGATCCCGGCCGCCTCCATGCGGGCGATCTTCTCGGCCGTGGTGTCTTCCTTGCCCTCGACGATGGTCCCGGCGTGCCCGAAGCGCATGCCCTGCATCTGGTCCATGAAGCGCCCGGCCATGAACGCGACGATCGGCAGCCGGCTCGCGTGCTCCTTCACCCACTCGGCGAGCTCGGCTTCCATGCGTCCTCCCGGCTCGGAGTAGATGGCGATCGCCTCGGTCTGCGGGTCCGCTTCGTAGAGCGGCATGAGCTCGGCGTAGGTGGTTCCGATGATGGCGTCGCCGCCGATCGAAACGCAGGTCGACTGTCCGAAGCCCGCGGCCGTGAGCGTCGAGGCGATTTCGGTGGTCATGCCCCCGGAGCGGGACATCACGCCGATGTTGCCCGGTTCGTAGGCCTGGCGCGTGTTCGCCGCCGGGCCGCCGATGCCCCCCATTTTTGCCTCGCCGGGCGAGATCAACCCCAGGCAGTTCGGGCCGATGATACGCGCGCCCCGCAGGCCGGCGAGCTCGACCATCTGCGCCACTTCTTTGCGCGGAACGTTTTCGGTCACGACGACGATCAGTTCGACGCCGTTCTCGATGGCCTCGAAGACGGCGTCGCGGGTGAAGCCCGGCGGGACGCAGACCACCGAGCCGGCCACCGCGCCCTCCCGGGCCACGACGTCGCGAACGCAGTCGTAGACCGGCACGCCGTATACGTCGCGCCCGGCGCGTCCTGGGGTCACACCGCCGACGATGTGGGCGCCGTAGTCGAGATTTTCCCGGGTCAGATTCACGGCCTCGCGACCGGTGATGCCCTGCACGATGAAGCGCGTGTCCTTGGAGATCAGGATGCTCACGGCGCTGCCCCGAGCTTTGCCACCGCGCGTCCCGCGGCTTCGTACATCGAGACGCTGCGGTCGCAGTACTCGACGCCGTACTTGTCGAGGATCTTGAACCCTTCGTCCTCCCAGGCGCCGGGAATGCGGAAGATGGCGATCACCTCGGCCGGGTCCTTGCCCGATTCGATGCAGCCCTTCACTACGCCGCGGGCCACGATGTCGACGCGCGTGTTCGAGACGACGTTCATCATGACCGCAATTTTTTTGACGCCGGGCTTCGCGAGGATCAGTTTCGTCAGCGCGCAGGCCTTCTGGACCGAGGGGTTTCCGCCGATCTCACAGTAGTTGGCCGGTTTGCCGCCGTGGTTGCGCACGGCGTCGAAGAGTGTGAGCGAGCCGCCGCCGGCACCGATGACGAGGCCCAGGTTGCCGTCGAACTCCACCACGTTGCCCGCCACGCCGCGGTGGTCGGTCTCGTTCACCTTGCGGCCGGCGATCTCGAAGGCGGTGGGTTCGCGGGCCTGGCGCGTTTCGTCCTCGCCGATCCCGAGCTCGGAGAGCAGCGCGCGGTGCTTGCCGCGCGCCTCGGCTTCGAGGTCCACGTGGCCGTCGAGCACGATGAAGCGCCCGTCCTCGAGCCGCGCCAACGGGTTGATCTCGGCCAGCGTGAGGTCGCAATCGAGAAAGATCTGCATCAGCTCGAAGACGATGGGGGTGAGCCGGTTCAGGTGGGAGCCCGAGACGCCGGTGGCGCCGATCGCCTCCTTCGCGATGCGCGGCGTGAGCGGCAGGATCGTCGAGAAGTGCGTCTTCGAGACATGCTCGGGGTGCTTTTCGGCGACTTCTTCGATGTCGATGCCGCCCATGTCGCTGAAGAGCAGCACCGGCCGCTTGCGCCGCCCGTCCCAGGTGACCGAGACGAAGTACTCCTGGGCGACAGGGCTCTTTTCTTCCACGAGCACCGAGCGCGCCTTCTGTCCGTTCACTTCGATGGGGAGGATCGCGTCGAAGAGGGCAGGGCACTCGTCCGGTGTGTCGGCGAACTGGACGGCACCGGCCTTCATGCGTCCGCCCGAGAGCACCTGGCTCTTGAGCACGACCGGGCCGCCGATCTCGGCTGCGATTTCCCGGGCCTCTTCGGCGCGGGTGGCGACCCGGCCCTTGCCCAGGGGAAGGCCCCGGCGTCGGAATAGCTCCTTGGACTCGTACTCGTAGAAGCGCATGTTCCCCTCAGCCGGCGTAGTGGCTGCGGCGCTTCACGGCGATCTCGCGCTCGAGTTCGAAGATCGGCGTTTTCTTCCAGCCGTCGGGGGCGTCGTCGCTGTGGGTTTCGGCGTCGCGCACGAACTTGTGTCCCAGCAGTGTCGTCTTGAGGATTCCCAGGTCTTCGCGCCCCGGGTAGGCGCGCTTGCCGTGAACGTGCGTCGCTGCAAACACGGTGTCTCCGGCGAAGAGCGGCGCCGTATGGCGTCCGGTCGGGTAGCCGATGTCGCCCAGGGCGTTGTCGCCCACGTCCGGCGACGAGAGGCCGAGGCAGAGCGTGAAGGGAATGCCGCCGAAGACGATCAACTGCCCGCCAACGTATTGTTTCGGGTTGAGGTCGATCATGAACTGGTTGCAGTGCACCTGGCTCGTGTTGTCGAGCACCGCGGTCAAGCCGACGTGCTCGGTGGTCACGGTGCGGCCGCGCGAGTGTTCGATCCGTGCGTTCGGCTCGAAGTCTTCGAAGTAGCTGTCCGGGCTCGAGAGGTGGGCCAGCGCCTTGTAGTCGCGGGACGGCTCGTAAGGCGGCAGCCAGAGCGCGCAGTCGATTGCGTCGGGTTCGATCTCTCCCGGGTGCAACTCGGCTGCATCGTCGCGCTTGTAGACCTGCACCTTGCGCTGCCAGGTCAGAACGACCGCTTCGTCCCGGTCGCCGATATTCTTGCGAGCCGTCGACTGGACGTGGACGATCCCGAGGTTCGGACGGCTCGACGAGGGCCTCACGTTGAGCACCTTCGTCTCCACTTCGACCGTGTCCCCGATGTAGAGCGGCGCGCCGAAGCGCATATCGATGTATTCGAGGTTGGCGCGCGCGTTCTCCGAGACGTCTTCCACCGTCTGGCTGAAGCAGACCAGCATGCTGAATCCGGGTGGGCAGACGAGCCCCTCGAAGCCGTAGGCCCGGGCGTAGCGGGAGTTCTTCGCCAGGGGGTTCGACGTCATGGCGAATTCCGTGAAGGTCGCGAACAGCCCCTCGGTGACCGTCTTTCCGCCCTTGTGCCGAAGCAGCTGTCCGGGCCGGAAATCTTCCAGGAAATTGCCGGTTTGTTTGCGGATGACGCGAGGGGTTTCGGACACTTGCGGCTCCTCAGGGACGGGCGGCGAATCTAGCGGGTCGTCTTGCGGGGCGCCCGAGGAGGGCCGCAAGGCCCGAGAACGTCGACGACGATCCGCGGCTCCGGGCGTACCACGAGCCGTGCGGCAGGCGGATCCACAAGGGCGAGATGCCGATCTTCGGCAACGGGCCGCACACCGCACTACCCGGGGGCAGACCCGGCCCGTCGGGAGATGGCCTGCACTACCCGGGGGCAGACCCGGCCCGTCGGGAGATGGCCTGCACTACCCGGGGGCAG
>PVBE010092591.1_pt1 | contig 19190 bp, 16 predicted proteins | sample 1631181 | NCBI WGS metagenome assembly PVBE01 (sample SAMN08397723, study PRJNA350692) | Marine metagenome, whole genome shotgun sequencing project. | isolation source: water | place: Pacific Ocean | collected 2012-04 | reverse complement strand
GTCAAGCTCACTCAGTGATCAAACATTATCACACGATATTGTAGTTGACCTATTTGAAGATTCTGCAGGCCTTGTCTGGATCGCAACTTACATCGGTGTCTCAGTCTTCAAGGACACGACTAACTATCTTACAAGAATTAACCAATCAAATGAGCCTGGCCTCCCCAATAACAATATTACATCATTTGCTGTTGCACCAAAGTCCGAGGACTTCTGGATAGGAACGCTAGGTGGAGTAGCGAGATGGGACTCAGAAAAGAGAGTGATTGGAAATCGACTCCTGCTTTCTAAACGAATATCTAGCTTAAAATTCGACTTATCTAGTAACCTTTGGATTGGCACATTTGAATCTGGCATAACAGTCTTAAAGCCAGATCATTCCACAGCCACCTTCACTTCATCAAACAACAGCGGTCTGCCTGGAAACGGAATTACCAGTATTGAAACAGACTATACCGGCCGAGTATGGGTGGGAGTGTTCAACAAGGGTGTCTTCTATTTTGATGGCAAAAAATTCCAAACAGTTAGTACCCTATTACATGACTCCCTTCCAATCATTGCAGGAAAAGCCAAGAAAGAAGCCGAAACACCAACGATCCCTGTTCTTAAGTCAGACGGACACTACCTTTGGATCAGTTCACTTGCGGTGGGATTGTCTAGGTTGAATATAGAGTCATTTTCATTAAGTTCCTACATCCGTCCAAAGTATAGAATAGTATCTCTTTCGCCCGCACCAAATGATCGTCTGTGGTTAGGGACACTGAATCAAGGTCTCCACTTATACAACAAAAAAACAAACTCACTTGAAGATCATTTCACCACCGCCGATGGCCTATCTTCAAACGGTATCTATGGCATCCTTGAAGTAGACGAGCGCAACGTCTGGATTAGCAGCGGACGAGGGCTCAATCAACTGGACCCCGCTACGCGGACGGTCTGGCACTATGGCCGTGAAAAGGGCGCTCAGCACAATGACTTCAATACAAATGCATACGCGAAGACTCCCGATGGCATAATGTTGTTCGGTGGGGCTAACGGCTTCAACGCGTTCGTAAGCTACGGACTACCCACACCAGCGAAAGGACCGCCAATTGCACTTAGATCAATTACAGGAGAGGGCGAGGTGCAATTCGACCTGCGTGCATCACCGGCTTACAGCCCGCTTGAACTTAAACACAACATCAATGATATCGGCTTTGACCTTGCAGTGCTGGACTACACCAACCCGAGCAACAATGCTTATAAATATCGACTCAGGGGTTATGACAGTTCCTGGCAAAGTTCCAGATACAACTATGTATCCTACACAAATCTGGATCCCGGCGACTACATATTCGAGTTTAGAGGATCTGCAGGTGACGGCATCTGGAGTGAAAACACGATTCAAGCCCCCTTCACCATTCTGAATCCCCCCTGGTTAACCTGGTGGGCTTATCTGCTCTACGCTACCTTTGCTGCACTAGCTCTGTGGTTTATAAGGATCAATATCACCAACCGCATGAAGCTGGCGAATGTCCATCACCTGGAACATCTGGTGGAACAGCGAACCCGGGAACAGACCGCGTTGCTGGCTGAAAAAGAGCTGCTGCTCAAAGAGATTCACCATCGCGTTAAGAACAATATGCAGCTCATCTCCAGCCTGTTAACAATACAATCGCAATCTATTGATGATGCCTCCATTAAATCAATGTTTCGTATGTGCCAGGGTCGAATTCAGGCGATGGCACTTATTCATGAAAGCCTGTACAAATCAGATGACTTACGAACAATAAACGTCGAGGAATACCTTAAGGCATTGGCATTGAATCTCAGCAGTTTCCAACAGGCACCCGACGTGAGTACACCTGAAATCACAGTATCGGTTGATCCGATAGTCATGAGTATTGATACAGCTATTGTCTGCGGCTTGATCGTCAACGAGCTTGTAACAAATTCGCTGAAACACGCTTTCAATAAAAACCAGAGCAACTCTGCAATTAATATCTACCTGGCAACCGAAGAGAACAACTACTGCTTAAGAGTGGCCGACAATGGCATCGGTGTTAGTGATACCACTGCTTTTGAAAATCCTGCTTCAATGGGGATAAGTATCATATCTGTCCTCGCACTTCGTCAATTGGAAGGGAAAATGGTATTGGACAATGATTCCGGCACATCCGTCGAAATTGTTTTTCCAATAGACCAATAACACAAATGAGAATCGCTATAGTCGAAGATGAATCACTGGTAGCCCTGGGTCTTCAGGGAATACTGGAAGAAAACGAGCATGAAATAGTATTCATGGCAACCCGCGGAGCAACCGCTGCAGAACTAATCCTTCAATATGAACCAGATGTTGTGCTGGTCGATATCAACCTAAAGGGTGATGGTCTCGATGGCATAGATATTTGTCGCCTGGTAAAGGAAATGACCATGGCGAATGTAATCATAATTACCGCTTACAACGATCCCGAAACAATTCAAAGAGCAATTGATGCTGGTGCTAATGAAGTCATGATCAAACCCATAACGGAAGATGCACTGCTCTCTGTCTTAAGTTCTCTTTAACCCACTCGGCTTAGGCTACAATAATTTAACCAATCAACTTCCGATAGGTAGGCACCGATACACCCATCAGTCTTGCCGATTCCTGGCGGAGCAGGTTGCGACTTTCGATTTCCCTCGCCAGCGACTGAGAGACTAGATCCAATACTGACACCCGATGCTCCCTCGAGTTGCCAATCAATTCAGGTAACATCTTGCCGACATCTACCCAGCCCCTGGGTCGATCAGGTATGGCGTTACCGTAAATATCCTTGAGACGGTTCACCTTCCTGCGCAGCGTAGTCTCCGGTATACCGAGACTACTCGCTGCCCTGCTTAGAACACCCGAATTGTCATCGATGCTGATCAGGATCAGGTCCTCTTCCAGCCACAGACCGACGGGTGGTAGATCTGGGTTCATGGCAAGGGAGCGGTCGACTAGTTCACTGATTTGTTCTCGCAGTGAAACCTGTCCTGTCGGTTTTGCCACAGGTGTCACTTCTGCCTTCGAAAACAAACCCAGGTGAATAGGGTTGATAGATGTGTCCTTACAAAGGATAACCGCACGATTAATGACGTTAGTCAGCTCGCGAACATTTCCCGGCCACTCGTACTGTAACAAGGCCTGTTCTGCCTCCAGGCTAAACCCCAGCGCTCCCTTACTATAGCGCTGGGCATATAGTCGCAGGTAGTGTTCAGCGAGAAGAAGAATGTCCTCCTCCCGATCCTTAAGCCTCGGCGTTTCGATAGTAAATACGTTCAGGCGGTAGTAAAGATCTTCACGAAAAGTGCCTTCTTCCACCATTTTCTTTAGATCTTTGTTGGTGGCTGCAATAATGCGAGTATCAACTGCAAAGTATTCCGTGGCTCCAACCGCTGCAATTTCTCGTTCCTGCACAAAACGCAGCAATTTGACCTGTACATCAAGAGGCAGCTCACCGATCTCATCGAGCACCAGCGTGCCCCCATCGGCTTCTTTCAGCCTGCCGGAAAAATTTTTGTCGGCACCCGTGAAAGCACCACGCACATGACCAAATAATTCACTTTCTATGAGGCTGCCAACAATGGCGCCGCAATCCACGATAATAAACGGCTGGTCCCTGCGTGGGCTGATATTATGCACATGCCTGGCAAACATCTCTTTTCCAGTGCCAGTATCCCCAGTAATGAGTACCGTCGCATCTGTGGGCGCAACGAGTTTGACGCTCTCCATGATACTGCCCAGTTGCGGTGAGCGGTAAATGAGATTACCGACTCGAAAGAAGTCATCTACCGGCTCAGACTCAGGCGCCAACTCAAAACGGGACATGCTGGCTGAAAAATATGCCACCAGTGTCATCAGGAAATCACTTTGCGCGCGATCTTCAGCTGCGACCGGGTCCAGAAATAACACGCGCTGCTCCCCGAGATCAAATAACCAAACCCTGTCCTGCTTTGCATCGCCGGATCCGTCATTCATGAGGCTATCAATCAGTTCAAATTCAGCTGCCCCGAGGTCCAACTCTGAGATTGATGCTATTGCTCCTTTACCCTGCATGAATGCGGTAGTCGCTTCCAGTGATGCATTTCTCTTGGCAAGAAGAGCAATGCGGTCAAAGTTAAAAAAGTGAAACAGTTGTTCACAAAATCCTCTGCACAGGCTTTCAAGTGAATCTGCGTGGGACAATACGTTCATTACATTCCATAGCAACACAACATTACGGGACTCACGTTCCATTTGGATTTCGCTGGTCCTGTTGGACTTGGTCTCTTCTAAACCTTCGTTCCAAACTACCAGTTTACTGCCCCCCGTACTGCGCGCGCTGTTCAAGGCTAACGTAGTGCGACGAAACAGCTCTATGGGTTGCCTGTCTCCGGCAATGCTATGGGCAAGGCCGATACTGAAATGCGTGTTTTCACTGAAACCAATATTGCTGTTGATCTTCTCCAGCAGCGTTTTCGCAATCTGTTCCCCCTGTGAAATCGAGGTGTAGGGCATGCTTAACGACAGCAGTGAACCTGCAAAAACACTAACCAGATCTGTCGATCGAACATAGTCGTCGAACTGGTGCGATAATTTCTCGATGACTTTCCTGGCCTTTAGCCCTTCGATGCCGTCCGGCGCTATCAACATCTGGCAAAGCGCTGGATCACCCGGGGCAAGCGTTTCCAGGCCAAGGTTCTCCAGTAGATCATCGGTAGTGGTTAGCGTCTCAACGGAATCACTGATATCTGCCAACTCCCTTAGTATCAGCACACCGCCTGAATCCATTGGCCCGACGATACCGTCCACCAGTTTCATTTGCTGGTCGGCCACCTGTATAACAAAGGGTGACAGTCGGGCGATCCCCTTTTCGCGCAGCGCCGTATTGATCGCCTTTAGTACGGAAGTCCCCTCAGACAGGCTAAGCAGGTTCTGCCAGCTTTTACCTATGGCTTTCTCGGTCGCCAACAGGGTTCTGGCATCCTGGTTCAGATTTAGAACATGACCAGCGTCATCTACAAATACAAGGGCGCTGCCAATGCAGCTGAGGGCTGTTTGAAGAAGTTGTTGAGTTTCTTTCAGTTCCTTGTCAAGGCGGAACTTATACAGCGCCATTTCAATCGTGATCTGCAACTCACGATTCTCGACAGGCTTAATAATAAAGCCAAAAGGTGTGACCAGCTTTGCCTTTGCAACCGTCTGATCGTCTGAATAGGCAGTCAGAAATACTACCGGGATGTCCATTTCCGCACATATTTTCTGTGCGACATCAATTCCGTCAATGCCGTTTTTAAGGTGGATGTCCGTCAACAACAAATCCGGCTGAGTTTCCCTGGCTATCTCGATCGCTTCGTCACCGTAGGCAATCCCGACCACCACCCACCCCATTTGCGTCAGTCTGCTCTTCAGCTCTCTCGCGACCAGCGCTTCATCCTCTACAATGAGGATCTTTTCATTATTATCGGTAGCCATGGGCCAATTATTTCACAGTATCATCTTAATATTTAGTTACTGTTGATGAGATTTAACTTCCTTTCTTCTGGCATGCAGCACGGGTTCAGTATATCCATTCGGCTGTTCACACCCCTTCAGCACCAGGTCACAGGCTGCCTGGAACGCGATACTCTTGTCCAGATCAGATGACATGGCACGATAGTTCACGTCACCTTCATTTTGCTGATCCACAACTACCGCCATCTTTTTCAATGTATTCATGACCTGCTCTTCACTGCAGATTCCATGCTGTAACCAATTTGCAATATGCTGTGAGGAAATCCGCAAGGTTGCCCGGTCTTCCATCAGACCCACATCATTGATGTCCGGCACCTTTGAACAACCCACTCCCTGGTCAATCCAGCGAACAACATAGCCAAGAATACCCTGGGCATTGTTTTCCAGTTCCTGCTGCACCTCATCGTCTGACAGATTTTCACCATGCATTAAGGGGATTTTTAGAAGATCAGTAAGGTCCTGTGCAGGCCTTGATTTAAGTTCCTGCTGACGCTTCATGACATTAACTTTATGGTAGTGCATCGCATGTAGAGTCGCCGCCGTGGGAGACGGCACCCAGGCGGTATTGGCACCTGCCTCAGGGTGGCTGATCTTCGCTTCCATCATCTGCGCCATCTCATCCGGCATCGCCCACATGCCCTTGCCTATCTGAGCTCTACCGGCAAGTCCAGCATGCAGTCCCGTGTCAACGTTCCAATCCTCATAGGCTGCTATCCAAGGTTGCTGTTTCATCAGCGTTTTTCGCACCATGGGTCCAGCTATCATGCTTGTATGGATTTCATCGCCGGTCCGGTCGAGAAAACCCGTATTGATGAAAATCACTCGCTCGCCAGCCACACGAATACACTCTCTCAGATTTAGCGTGGTTCGCCGCTCTTCATCCATGATGCCAACCTTTAACGTATTTCGTTTAAGTCCCAATGCATTTTCAATGGCGGCAAACAGGTCAACCGTGAACTGTACTTCCTCAGGACCATGCATCTTGGGTTTCACAATATAGACGCTGCCTGTCCTTGAATTCCGCAGTGACCCAATGCCCTTCAGGTCATGCATCGCTGCAAGACTAGTCATCATCCCGTCCAGGATTCCTTCTGGAATTTCACTTCCATCCGCCAGCAATACGGCATCACTGGTCATCAAATGACCGACATTTCTGATCAACAACAGGCTGCGCCCATGCAGCGACAGCGCTTCACCATTGGGGCCATTGTATTCCCTGTCCGGGTTCATACAGCGACGAATGGTCTTGCCGCCCTTTTCAAATTCCTCCGCCAGGTCACCACGGTTTAATCCCAGCCAGTTCCTGTACACGATGGCCTTATCTTCAGCATCCACAGCGGCAACGGAATCCTCACAATCCTGGATAGTGGTAATCGCTGCTTCCATCAAAACATCTTTTACTCCTGCCTGGTGATCTCTACCAATCGGATCAGTCCTATCGATCTGGAGCTCAAGATGCAGGCCATTATTCTTCAGCAGAATACCAGTTGGCTTAGCTGCATCACCACTATAGCCAGCAAGTTGGGTGACAGTTGAAAGGAAGGTTTCACCTGACTCGGTCCGGGCAAGAAGTTTGCCATTCTGAATAAGATACTCAGTGACATCGGCATGCTTTGCACCGGCAAGGGGCACTACCTCATCGAGGAAGCCAGACGCATAGGCAATAACCTTTTCACCACGAGCAGGATTGTAGCTTCGACCCTTTTGGGCACCAGCGGTTTCAGAAATTACATCGGTTCCATAGAGTGCGTCATACAGGCTGCCCCACCTCGCATTGGCAGCATTCAGGGCAAACCTTGCGTTCATTATGGGGACAACCAGCTGCGGACCTGCTACCAGGGCGATCTCGTCATCTACATCTTGCGTTTGGATCTCAAAGTCGTCACCTTCTTCCACCAGATAGCCGATGTCCTTCAAGAAACTGAGGTAGTCTGCAGCATCATGTGGTTGCCCGGCATTTTCCCTATGCCATTCATCGATCTGCCTCTGCAGATCGTCACGCTTTGCGAGCAACGCCCTGTTCCTGGGTACCATAACCTCAAGCAGAGATTCCAGTTTTGACCAGAATTCCAGGGGATCAATACCCGTTCCAGGTGCTATTTCCTGCTCTACGAGCTCGTGTAGAACCTTGGCTACGTTCAAGCCCCCAACCTTTATCCTTTCTGTCATTTCCCGAGCCACTTCAACCTATTTCATGATTCTGGCAATGCTACGCGAAAAACCTGTGGGTTTCATGGGTACTGACATGCTTGCCCTAAGTGCACACTCCCATGCTGACAAGAGGCAGGGCGAAATGTATATTAGTTGTATCGAGAGAAAAATCCGGACCCTGTGGATATGATCAGGAGGAACCTCTAAAGCTGATGGAAGAACAGGATTTCAGGCAACGTGCAGTCCCTGCCAGAAAGGGGCATCAGTTCGAAGATTTTGCAGAAGGGCAGGTTTTTCATCATCACTGGGGAAGAACCTTAACCGATGGGGACAATGCCATGTTTTCCACCCAGACCCTGGCCTTCAATCCACTCTACTTTAATGAACCCTATGCTCGAACGCAGGGGCACGAAAAAATGCTGGCTAACCCTATGTTGGTCTTCAACACAACTTTCGGCATGTCAGTTGAGGATCTTTCCGAAAGTGGTGGGCTTTTCCTCGGTGTTGACGAATGTGAGTTCATCAGGGACGTTCACGTCGGCGACACTATCACAGCATCAAGCGAGGTCATCGCAAAGCGTATTTCGAAGAGTAACAAAGATGCGGGTATCGTCACCTGGCTAACATCCGGTTTTAACCAGCTCGGTGAAAAGGTAATTGAGTTCAAGCGAACCAACTTTGTCCGCTTCCGCAATCCGGAAACTGTACGATGAACGTGACAAAACTTACCGGTGACAATACTTACTACGAAGACTTCAAGGTTGGCCATGTGATTCGTCATGCACGCGGGAAGACCATGTGCGAATCAGACAACGTTGGCATTACGCTGCAGGTTCTCAACACTGCGGAAGGTCACTTTAATGAAGATGCAGTCAAAGACACCTTCGGCAGACGCCTGCAGTTTGGTGGCGTCACTATAGCCATGATTATTGGCATGACCACCCAGGATACGGCAGAGAATGCTGTTCGAGAATTGTCGATGGACAAGATACGTCTCAAGGCATCTGTCTTTCATGGCGACTCACTATACGCCTTCAGTGAAGTGTTAGAGAAGGAATCCCAGGACACGGATTCCGGTGTTGTGAAGTTCAGGCACTGGGGAATCAACCAAAACGATGTAATCGTTTTTGAGGGGGAACGCAGAGTTCAAATCAAAAAAAGGGGTTCAAAATGACCCCCCTTCAACCAGAGGGCGCTCTCAAGGGACTCAAGGTCTTGGATCTTACACGCGCACTTGCCGGTCCTTTCTGTACCATGCTGCTGGCCGACCAGGGAGCGGATGTCATTAAGGTTGAAGCCCTGACGACTGGCGACGGGACAAGGACCATGGTGCCTTTCCCACCCGAAATAAAAGATCGCCGCCCCTTCGGCGGATACTTCCAGAGCGTAAATCGCAACAAGAAAAGCATTGCCATTAATCTTAAATCGGATGAGGGTCGTGAGATCATCAAGAAACTGGTAGCAGAGTCTGATGTACTAGTGGAAAACTTTCGCTCCGGCGTAATGGAAGGTCTGGAACTTTCCTATGAAATTCTCTCTGAAATTAACCCGAAACTGGTCTACGCTGCAATTCGCGGGTTTGGTGATCCAAGAACCGGGCGTAGCCCTTACAGCAGCTGGCCTGCCTACGACGTAATCGCCCAGGCCATGGGTGGAATCATGAGCGTAACCGGCGATAAGAACGGCACTCCAACCAAGGTCGGCCCAGGCATTGGCGACCTAATTCCAGCAACACTTGCTGCATTCGGCATCATCAGCGCCGTTCACCACGCCAACAAGACAGGCGAGGGGCAGTTCATAGACGTGGCTATGTATGACGCAATCCTAGCATTCTGTGAACGCATTGTTCCGCTCTATTCGTACACCGGAGAAGTACCAAAACCCGACGGCAATGCGCACCCTACCCTGTGCCCTTTTGGTGTCTTCCCGGCAAGTGATGGACACGTTGCAATTGCTTGCCCCGGTGATGGCTTTTGGGCGGGCTTGTGCGCCGAGATGGGCCGGCACGAACTCATAGAAGATGAAAAGTTCCTCCGAAACTACGACCGCGTTCAGAACAGCGAGCAACTTATCAGTATCATTTCTGACTGGACATCGCAGCACACCAAAAAAGACCTAGCTACGATCCTTGGCGGCAAGATTCCATTTGGTCCGGTGCAGAACACCGAGGATCTTTTTAATGATCCTCATGTCACCGAACGGCAGATGTTGGCGCTGGTAGATCAGCCCGGGACCGATAGACAATTCCACATCACCAATACACCAATTAAAATGACAAAGACCCAGGGTGGCGTATACAGCCGTGCGCCCCTGCTGGGAGAACACACGCAAATAGCGTTAGAAGCTATAGGCTACACTGAAGAGGAAATTGAAGAAATGGCAAATAGCGGAATCATCCAGCAAAGCCAATAAAACTAACACAATCTAATTGCGACGAAGGAGAAACAATGTCTCGACCAAAGAGATTAAGACGCTGCCAGCTTTCCGTTCCAGGAAGCAGCGAAAAAATGATAACCAAGGCCGCCAATCTTGAACTGGACCATGTATTCCTGGACCTGGAGGATGCCGTGGCCCCGAATGCAAAGACCTCAGCAAGGGGCCTGATCGTTGACGCCTTAAACGGCCTGGAATGGAAACCCAAAACTGTTTGCGTACGAGTGAATGATGTTGAAACCGAATACTGTCACGATGACATAATCGAAGTCGTTACCGGTGCTGCAGGCAAGCTAGACACTATCATGCTCACCAAGGCGAAGACTGCACACGACGTTGTATTTGTTCATCTGCTGCTGGATCAACTGGAAAAGAAGCTCAGACTAAAAGATCGCATAGGCATTGAGTGCCTGATTGAAGAAGTTGAGGGGATGATGAATGTAAATGAGATTGCCGCCTGCAGCGACCGTCTCGAATGCCTGATTTTCGGCATGGGCGATTATTCCGCCAGCCAGGGGATGAACCTAAGCAGCATTGGCAGCGACGGTGGTGGATACCCGCCTGACATATGGCACTATCCACGTTATCAACTGACCATCGCCTGTCGTGCCAATGGGGTCGACCCAGTGGATGGACCTTTTGCGAACTTCAATGACCCCGATGCCTTCAGGAAGGAGTGCGAAAGATCCAACGTTCTTGGTATGGTAGGTAAATGGGCGATTCATCCAAGCCAGATCGACATTGCACAGGAAGCTTTCTCTCCTACACAGGAAGCGGTAGATGCAGCGCGCAAGCAACAGCAGGCTTATGCTGAAGCAAAGGAAAAGGGTCTCGGCGCCATCAGCGTGGATGGCGTGATGGTAGATCAAGCAAGCGTTCGCATTCTCCAGAATATTGTCGATAAAGCCGATTTGATCGGAATGTGACTTCTGGGTTATCAATAAGTTACCCGGACCAGACGTGGTCACGAAGGACAGCGGGAGTTCACCATGGTAATGGATAGAAGCAAAGATGCTGTTCGCGAGAACAACGTCGACTACATGACAGACGAACGCAAAATGATCCAGGAAGTTGCACGAGACTTCACCATGAAAGAAGTGCTGCCCGTCGCCAATGCACTGGATCCGGTCCAGGGTGAAATACCCATGGATCTCAGGCGAAAGATGGGCGAAATGGGCTACTTTGGTATTCGAATCCCGGAGCAATATGGCGGTATGGGTCTGGGAGTTTTTGAGTATTGTCTGATTGCGGAAGAACTTTCCCGTGGCTGGATGAGCGTTGCCAGTATTATTGCCCGATCTACCGGGGTCATGGCCGTCGAGGGATGGCCGCTGGAAAAGAGGCTCGAACTCACCAGCAAGGCGGCAAAGGGCGAATATCTGGCTGCGGTTTCCCTTTCAGAACCTGGTGCCGGTTCGGATCTCGCCAGTGTAAGCTGCCGCGCCGTGCTTGATGGAGACGAGTGGGTCATTACCGGCAATAAATACTGGTGCACGTTTGCCGATGGCGCCGATTACATTTCTGTTCTATGCCGGGCTGAGCGTGCCCCAGATCAGCCGCCCCTGGGCCTGCGATCTTTTATCATTGAGAAACCCAGGGGTGAGCTGCCAAACGGTTGCAAGGGATCCCCGATTCCAAAAATCGGTTACTTCGGCTGGAAAACCTTCGAACTTGCGTTCGATGAGTGCAGGATTCCGAGAACCAATATCGTTGGCGCTGATGGTAGCGATGGTTTTAAATCCACTGTTAATGGCCTTGAAGTAGCAAGAGCGCATACGGCCGCAAGAGCCATTGGGCTCGCCCGCGGCGCCCTCGAGGATGCTATCGCCTATTCACAGGAGCGGGTGCAGTTCAAACAGCCTATATCGGACTTCCAGGAGACTAGATTCAAAATTGCCCGCATGGCAACGGAAATTGAAGCTGCCCGTCAACTGATGTACCACGTGGCAACTCAGCTCGATAATCAGCAGAGATTGGACAAGGAAGCCGCTATGGTCAAGTGGTTCGCTTCGGAAATGGCGGAACGGGTAACTTCCGATGCATTGCAGATTTTTGGTGGCGCGGGCTACACGAAGCTACATGCGATCGAACGCTATTGGCGCGATGCCCGGCTCACCAAAATATTTGAGGGTACATCGGAAATACAGCTGCGAATAGTTTCTGACCGAATTCTGGGCAAACCCACTAATCGTCAGAAATAGTCATAGCTGATCTGATTTGTGCTCAACTCAGGAACAACCTGCCACGACTAAAAAGTGAAGTAACACAATGAGAATATATTTCCGCTACTCTGGTCTCGGCGTCGTGTTTATCTGGTTTATGGGTGGCGGTATTGGCCACTTTATCCAGACAGATTTTTTTGTTTCGATAGTACCGCCCTGGGTACCATTTCCATTGATGGCAGTCTATGTCAGTGGCGTTTTTGAAATTTTTCTGGCCCTGGCAATTCTCTCGCCAAAGTTACGTTCGCTGGCTGGATGGGGACTAATCGCTCTTACGCTGGCGGTGACGCCAGCAAATATTCACATGTGGCTGAACCCGGGGTTGTTCCCCGACGTCACTCCCACCATGTTATCTATCAGGCTGGTGCTCCAGGTGGTATTGTTATTCACGATCTGGTGGTCAACAAGGATGGAAGAGACCGAAAACTCACTTTCTAGATAATGCATTGGAGACCAAATAACTTAAACCATTTACGGCCATCCAGCGAGCCAGCCGTCTCGCACCGTATTCTGGGCATGCCTACTAGGTAACCTTCCTTTTAAGCTAGGTCTCAACGCGGAACTCAATCTTGATACAAAAGGGACCAACCCCAGGGGCCAGGTACCTTCCATAAGAGACGGTGAGTTTAACCTGTCGGAGATGGCAGCAATTGTCTGGTACCTGGGGAAAAAACATGGTTGGAAAACCATGTACCCGGATTCTTTGGAGGAACAGGCACTGGTTCATCAATTCCTTCATATGCACCACACATTAGTTCGCCTCGCGACTTACCATTTGATGGCGCCTCATGTGGTAAAGCCGCTGAATCTTCCCCAGACAGAACCGAACCCCTTGAGCATTTTCCAGACCGATAACCTTGCCAGTTCATTTGCCAGCGACAATCCGCATGAGACTGGCAATCAGACTGTTACGGTCATTGCAGAGTTCCTTGAGAATCACTATTTTCCTGGGCAATCAACATTTCTTTGCGGAGGCTCTGACCCGACGGTTGCTGACCTGACCTGCTACTCAGAGTTGGGACAGTTCCATTTTGCGAATCTTTTTGACTTCGAACCGTACCCAACCCTGACTCGATGGCTGAAGGCAATGCGTAACGTTCCCCATCATGATGCCGTGCACGCTTACAATATAGACCTGGGCGATATCCTCACCCAGGCAAATACATTTGAAAGATTTATACGAGCTAGTGAAATGGGCATGGATGCGTTGGTAGAAACGGGGCTAGCCAGCTATTAAGTTAGTTCCTGTCCGTAAATAGAGTGACCTCACGGACGGGCCAGAGTTGCTCACACTGCAGATTTAAGATGTGGCTCTTCATGGTGGGCATGGCCAAACTGTAAACGCACCATCCTCGCATACAATGGATTTCGCTCAATCAACTCGGCGTGCCTCCCTACATCAAGTATTCGGCCTTGATCAATGACCACAATACGGTCTGCATGCAATACCGTAGCTAGTCGGTGAGCGATAACAATTGTCGTCCGATCTTTCTGCAGATATTCCAGGGCTGACTGCACCAGGCGCTCATTCTCAGCATCCAGGGAACTGGTTGCCTCATCTAACAAAAGTATCGGGGGATCTTTCAGAATCGCCCGTGCTATTGCAATACGTTGTTTTTGACCGCCGGATAGGCGTGCTCCTTTTTCACCGAGAAACGTATCGTAACCATTCTCGAGTTGCACTATAAATTCGTGTGCTGAAGCCGCATGCGCTGCAGCAATGACTTGCTCCTGGGCAGCATCCGGCTTGCCAAAGCGAATGTTCTCAGCCGCATTCGCACCAAAGATGATGGTCTCCTGGGGTACTATTCCAAGGCGCTTGCGTACGTCTTGAGGTGCCGCCAAGGTGATATCAACTCCATCAATCAGGATACGCCCGGTTGTAGGGTTAAAAAAGCGCAGCAACAGCTGGAACAGAGTGCTCTTGCCGGCACCGGATGGACCTACAAAGGCGATATTTTCTCCTGGAGCTATATCGAGGGAAAACTCATTGACTGCAAGAAGATCAGGCCGTGATGGATAACTAAAGGAAACTGATTCAAAGCAAATACTTCCTGCACCCTGGCTCGGCAACTCAGCCGGGTCCGCCGGAGCGCGAATCGTGGGTGTCAGGGTGAGCAATTCAGAAAGGCGCTCCATAGCACCAGCCGCCCGCTGCACCTCCCCCCACATCTCCGTCAACATACCAGCGGAAACAGCGACAAACATGGAATACAGGACAAACTGACCGAGTTCACCCCCAGTGATCTCACCTTCCAGCACCCCCTGAGCACCGACCCAGAGCACGAAAATCAGGGAGCCAAATACACAGGTCGTTGCGACGGTCGAAAACAGTGCGCGCACCTTTGTGCGCTTAACAGCGGTTCTGAAACTGGATGCAATGGCTTTGCCGAATCGTTCGCTTTCAAGCGCTTCAGCCGTGAACGCCTGCACTACTTCAACTGCGTTGAGTACTTCCGAAGCGTGGCCACTGGCATCAGCAACCCGGTCCTGGGTCTCCCGCGAAAGTTTGCGAAGCCAGCGACCCAGCAGGACGACTGGAGTAACAACAAAAGGGAATATCAGCAGCAGAATTCCCATTAGCTTGAGGTTTGTGTAGGCCAGAAGAAACAATGCGCCAACGAATTGAATTGAGGACCGGAGTACGATAGAAAGACCAACGCCTGAAATAGACTGAATCAGGGTGGTGTCAGCGGTTAATCTCGAAAGAACTTCACCCGTTTTCGTTACTTCGAAGAACTCCGGATCCATTTTGATCACATGCTGAAATACCTGGTCACGAATATCTGCTACAACTCTCTCCCCCAACCAGTTCACAAAGTAGGAACGTGCAGCTCCAAAAAAGCCAATCACGAGGGAGAAAAGCAATAGTACAAAAAAGTAACGGTCAACATTTGCTGCATTTTCAACCGAGAAACCGTGATCTATCACATTCCGTACTGCTAATGGCATGGCAAGCAGGGCTGCTGAAGAGATCAGCAGCGCACCAATTGCCAGCACCATTGTTCCCTTGTAAGGCGCAACGAAAGGCAGGAGCATGCGTAATGGCCTAACTGAACTGCCCTTCTCACGATGTTCTGGTTTAATATCTGTCATTTTTGCTGATATTGAATCAAGAGGTCCTGCGTATTCCGCAATGGTTGAGATTGAAAAACTGCGATCAATGCAGTTGTGGTGTCACTTCCTTCACCAGGCGCTCTGCTGCCTGGAACTGTTTCGCATCCTCTGCCCTGACTGCCGCTCTTACCGGATCAGGTGTTGGCCCACCACACCAAATTTCCACTGACATTCTTGCTTCCTTACTGCTCTGATTTGTATCTGAATCTAAAACCAACCGCCCCTGGGACTAGATATATCATAAAAAACAAGTGGAAATCAGTTTCCTTTTGAAAATCCCTGCCTACTCAACCGGATTGTCTGATTGCAACATTATTCCTATGGACCCAAAAAGGGCATACCATGTGCTGATCAAACTTTACGGCAAGCCCGGACCGGACTCGATCATGAAACCTACTTCTGAGCAGATATTATCTGCAGTGTGTGACGAGATCGCACTGGTGGCGCGAAACAGCGAGGCTGATCACCAGGGTGCATTGACGCAAATCGGTCCTCTCCTCGAATGGATAATCGCCAACGAAATGGGTGAAGTTGAACCCGATCAGGTCATCGGCCTGAGAGATGCGCCGGTCACGGAAGCGGCAGCAGTCCATCTCGACATTGAAAGTGTGACTCAGTACCTGCGCGACAGGTTTGATGACCCAAAAGCTGAGGCGACCAGTGTCAGTCAAATCGTCGGAGGCTTTTCCAAACGCACTACACGCGTAGCCTGCCATTATCTGGGTGATACACACTCACTGGTTCTACGGCAGGCCGTAGGCGTGTCAAAAGACCCGGTGCTGGAAGCTGAGTATTCAGTTGTGTGTCATGCCTGGTCTGAAGGTCTTCCGGCACCTGAACCACTCTGGATTGAACCCTCAAAGAATCTGTTAGGGGGACCATTTTTTGTTACTCGCTTTGTAACGGGATTCAACCCCGGGGATGTGTTCGGTGCGGACGAGGCCGTCGCCGGCACGGTTGGTGAAGACCTGGCGACATTTCTTGCCCGCCTGCACAGGGTAAACTGCGCGAACCTAAACCAGCATCCATCCTCACCAATGTCGACTATTGATCAGATCCTGCAGGAAATAGACCTCGCCCTGCAAAAACTGACAGAGGCAACCGGCGAACCCGACGCTATGGTCAGCGATATCTTTAGCTGGCTCAGGACTAACGCGCCGGTTCCACCTGAAGAACCGGTTCTTATTCATGGCGATGTGGGTTTTCACAACCTGCTGGTTGAAAATGAAAAGGTAACGGTCGTGCTGGACTGGGAACGCGCACATCCGGGGGACCCGGCAGAAGATCTCGCATATCTGAAACCCACCCTGCAGGGCGTTCTTCCCTGGAACGACTTCCTGGCCCATTATGAATCGGCTGGCGGCATTGCACCTTCCTCTCAAACCCTCGGGTTTTATACGGTTTGGCAGGATGTGTGGCGCTATGTCGCATGTCAGGTACACTTGAGCGCTTATGTAAACACCCCCCGACTGTCTTCGTTATTCGTCGGAAGAATTTTTGGCCCACGTTTCCTGGCAGACGCTGCCAGAAACATCAACACGCTATAAGCAGGAGACCCACTTATGTTATCGAACATGGACGAAACCCTTATTCATCAGGCACCAGTACCTTTTCGCATGGCCGGCGTTACAGACCACCGTTTTTTTGATCGCTACTGGTTTGAGGCACTTGATCCATCGGGTGAGATAGCACTGATTACTGGACTGGCGTTCTACAAGAATATGGATATGTGTGACGGCTTTTTCTCCCTGCAAAAGAATAACAAACAGTACAACCTTCGGATATCGCGCCCCCTGGGGGATGACCTTGAATCGAAAAATGGTCCCCTTTCCGTGGAGGTCATTGAACCCTTCAAGCGCATCCGCCTGAGATTGGACTCCAATGCTCATGGGCTCATGGCGGACCTGGAATGGAACGCCAGGTTCCCTGCCTATGCCGAGGATTTTCACAGGACGCTCGCCGGCAGAAGAGTCAGCACTGAATCCACCCGATATGATCAGCTTGGAAGCTGGACTGGCTGGATCGAACTGGAAGGAGAGCGTTACGCCGTCGACAACTGGTGGGGAGCCCGAGATCATTCCTGGGGCGTGCGACCGGGCGTAGGCGGATTCGAGCCTCCCAGCGTCTCCGGGAGAAGTTCATTGCTTTTCTGCTGGGCCTTTTTCTCTACCGACTCCTATGCCTGCCAGTTCCAGCTACATGAGGACGGTGAGGGAAATCGCTTCTATTTTGATGGGCAGTTGGACTACCCCCTTGGTGATGATCGCCCCTTCGTGAGGGCGGTCGATGTAGAGCACGACATTTCCTTTATTCCAGGCACTCGCATATATGATCGTTTGAATTATTCCCTCAAACTGGACAACGGAGACCTTTTGAATATTGAAGCCAAGCCGCTTTTCAGAGGCTGGGCCTATTCCGGAACCGGCTATGATGGCGGTTTCAGCGATGGCCTTGGACTGGGCGGTGCAAGAGGACAAACGCTGGAGTACGATATTTATGACGTCTCCCATGTGAACGATGTCCTGCTGGACGGTCAGCCACACTTCGCCGGGCACAGGGAACAGCCGGCAACTGTTCAGGTCAATGGCGAGAGTGCAACCGGTCATATGCCGGTAATGACGGCAGGACCAATTTCACGGTACAAGCTGAAATAGTAGCGGACCAGGTATCACCACGTTAAGAAGGCGACTTCAGCAGGAACGAGGACAAATCATGACTAAAATTGTTACCTGCCATGGGGCAATTATTTTGCTCAATATCTTATGCCTGGTACAGCTTCTTATGCTGACCATGGGTGGAGAAGCCTATGCAGCTGACCCAACCTCACTGCCTATTAATCCCATGGAAGCTTTCCCCACAATTATCGCTATCTTTGTCATTGATGCTGCCTATTTATTCTGTACTAAAAGATATGGTTCGCCCGAGAGGCAGACAAAGGATGTTTAAGCACATAATTGAATATACGTCGCTGATCGCGTCCCTCGTGGTAATAGTGCATTACTACTTCTATACGGACAGACAACTTAAAACTGTCTTTCTGTTCTTTTCAGGCGCTCTGTTTCTCGGCACCATATCCGAGGCTGCTGCAATAATCTCAACAGGCAGCTATCACTACCCGGGATTCAGGTGGTACATCGGCCCGGTGCCACTGTTTATCGCGTTTGGCTGGTGCAGTTCATTCTATATGATCTATCACATCAGCCGGCAGTTAACCTTCCACTTGCAGGATCACAAGCACTTCTTCTGGATCGTCGCGGCAGGTGGAGGTTTCGTTGGACTTTTCATGGACCTCTTTTTTGACCCTGTCGCCATTTCCATGAACTGGTGGGAATGGAAAAACGGCGGACCCTATTTCAATGTACCAACCGCAAACTTTTCCGGCTGGTTTGTATTCGCCGCAGGTTTCTGCGCCACCTACAACCTTGCCCTGTCAAAGGACTGGAGTTATGGCAAGAAAGTTATCGGTTTTTATGGAATGCTGGTAGGCGTCTTTATCGTTACTGCGCTGTGTTCATTTCCCTTTCTTATGCTTGATTCATAAATACAGCCCGAAAATAGGGATCTGGATTCGCCTGTCACCCGGCGCCATACCAGATATGGTCAGTAGGGAGCCTTGTCAGTTACACTGTGCCGACCCCCGGTTCTCTCAGACGGGAACCGGGAAACCCAACGATACCCAAGGAGAAACGAATGGTAGTGAAAGCAGAAGACGAATACAGGCACGCAGCGCCGGAAGATCACAGTGCTGGTTTTTGGGGTGACACCCTTTG
>PVBE012817527.1_pt1 | contig 19191 bp, 16 predicted proteins | sample 1631181 | NCBI WGS metagenome assembly PVBE01 (sample SAMN08397723, study PRJNA350692) | Marine metagenome, whole genome shotgun sequencing project. | isolation source: water | place: Pacific Ocean | collected 2012-04 | reverse complement strand
CGGAGGTATTCTTGTAGGTTCAATAATAGGTTGGTTAGCTGCTGTTAAAGTACAAATGACAGCTATGCCTCAAATGGTATCATTATTCAATGGAATGGGTGGTGCTTGTGCAGCATTAATTGGTTTAGTTGAATTCCCCAAGGCTTTAGAACATATGGGAGCTTCATTTGACCCTATTCTCATGACTATTATTCTATGTGGAATTGTAATTGGAAGTACATCTTTTACAGGCAGTATTATTGCATTTTTAAAGCTTAATGGCAATTTAAAAAAGGACCTTAGAATTCCATATTATAATATTTTTAATACCCTTTTAGTTTTCGGAGTAATAGGATTAACAGTTTGTTTAGCAGGAGGCCATATAACTGGAGAAGCAAATTATAAAATGTGGACCTATGTTTTATTTTTAGGTGCTTCTGTTTATGGAATTATGTTTGTATTTCCAATTGGTGGTGCTGATATGCCAGTTGTGATCTCATTATTGAATTCATTCACTGGAATGGCTGCTGCTTTTGGTGGTTTTTTATACGGGAATATGGCTATGCTTACAGGTGGAATACTTGTAGGGTCTGCTGGAACAATACTAACAGTTATTATGTGTAAAGCCATGAATCGATCACTTACTAATGTGATATTTGGTGCATTTGGAACTGGCGGAAAAGCAGTAGCTGCCTCTTCTAATGGGGTTGAAAAAACCTATAAGGAAACTAATTCTTCTGATCTTGCTGTTATGTTAAATTACTCATCTAAAGTAATCATTGTTCCTGGTTATGGACTTGCTGTTGCTCAGGCTCAGCATGTGGTTCATGAAATGGAACAGATTTTAGATGATAGGGGTGTTGAAGTAAAATATGCAATACATCCAGTAGCTGGACGTATGCCAGGACACATGAATGTACTCTTGGCAGAAAGTAATGTTGATTACGACAAATTAGTGGAAATGGATGATATTAATGCTGAATTTTCTACTTGTGATGTGGTAATGGTATTAGGTGCCAATGACGTAGTTAACCCTGCTGCTAAAGAAGATCCAGCTTCTCCAATTTACGGAATGCCTATTTTAAATGTAGAAGATGCCAAAACAACCATTGTTAATAAACGAAGCATGAATGTAGGATATGCTGGTATAGACAATGATCTTTTCTATAGAGATAAAACCAATATGCTATTTGGTGATGCTAAAAAAGTCTTAACTGATATAGTATCTGAGCTAAAGAACCTGTAATTACAAGTTTCCTATTGATTTATTTTTTGGGTATTTAACAGAATACTTATAGATTACTTTTTTGGTTTCTCCTGACGGAATATCCATTTCCCATTTAAGCTCTCCTGTATCTTCATTGTGCTCTGCACCATTTGACTCATCTAGTATTACCTCAATCTCTTTCGTTCTTGAAAGAGGTATCTGATCAACTAAGTGAAGCTGAATTGCATTAGATTTATTATTTCTTACAGATATTTCATATCCTCTTAATGACTTTTTATTAGCACCGAATGATGTTGTTTTACAAAAATCTTTGACCTTATCTCTTTTAATAATAATACTATTATCTCTACCCATTGATATATCTAAAGTATCCTCTGTAGTTTCTGTATTTAAATAAGAAGTTCCAACAGAAGTTCCTTCAAAATATACATTAACATCTCCTGGCAATAAATTATATTCACCCCAACCAGAAACTCTTGCTAATAAAAAAGCATCATTATCCAACTTAGGAACTGCATAGTATTTATATTCAACAGGTAAATCATGTTTGATAATTTCTACAGTGTTGGCTTGTCCATCTGAAGTAATAGAGTAGGGGAGATCGATCTCAAATTCTGTATTAACTGTACTTTCTGTAACAGTAGTGAAATCTGAAGATGATCGGCTTTCTTCAGAAACTACAGCCATATCATAAAGTAAAACTTCAGCTCCTTCTGATTCTTCAAAATAGTCATCATTATAAGCATTCTGCTGTTGAATGTCTTGTTTTGCCAAACCTTTTGCTTTATAACTTTTCTTTCTTTGATTACTGTAATAATAAAGATACCACGGAGTTAAATTTGGCTGTGAATTACTAACCGTTGGATTACCTGTAGAAAGCGTAATATTCACGCTTTCCCATTCAATTCCTGTATTTTGATACACATCTCCTTTATAAGTTAGATTAACAGGGTCAGTTGTATTTTCAGAGCGAACATCATATTTTGGCACCCACCCCGCATTATTCACCACATAACTTATGTTCATTTCAGTAGTAATCCTAGAGTTACAGGAAACCTTAATTGAAATTTCACTGGTATTTCTAGTTTTTTTAGCATTCAATACATTCAATTGCCTCCTTAAGTTGTTTATTGTTAGATTAATGTCCTTTTTACTATTCTCTATATCTAACAATTTATTTTCAATATCTGTAAGTCTATTTCTGTAGAAATCTGCCATATATTCTAACTCTTCAACGTCAACTCCATTTTGCTCACCTCTTATAGATTTATTTGAGATTAACATACTTTTTTCTTCTCGAAAGACCCTTTCTCTGCTCTCTCTAATCTTTAATTTAAGACTCATGTCTTCTAAACTATCCTTAATTTCTATGATTCTTGGAGTATATGTAGCTTCTGTTAAATAATCCATTTTGTGATTAACAGAAATAATGGTCACGTTGTTATTTCCAAGTTTAGCTTGAACACTGCTTCCGTTAATAGAAGGTGAAAGCTCTTTTAGTTTCAATTCGGTAACACCAGAATTCAAAGTAACTTTACCTGTACGATGTATTTCAGCACCGGATAAGAAAACAGTTACATTTTTAATGTCTGTATTAACATCCTGTTCTCTATGTTGAGAATATGAAGTTAAAAAAATCATAAATGATAAGGAAAGTAATGTAATTCGTAACATATTATTGAGTTTGTATTATATTAACAAATGTAATAGAAAACTAATATGCATTAATGTTAATTTTGCATGAAAATGGAAAAACCTATAATTCTTATAACCAATGATGATGGCTTTACTGCCAAAGGAATGCAAGCGCTCATTGATACTGTTAAAGTATTTGGAGAACTTTTAATAGTTGCTCCAGATAAACCTCAATCTGGAATGGGGCATGCAATCACTGTTAATGAACCTTTAAGATTTCAAAAAACTTCTTATTTTAAGGACCATAAAGGTTATTATTGTTCTGGAACTCCTGTAGATTGCGTAAAAATTGGCATGTATGAGCTAGGTACAAGAAAACCAGACCTTATTCTTTCAGGTATAAATCATGGATCTAACGTAAGCACCAATGTTTTGTATTCAGGGACCATGTCTGCAGCTGTAGAAGGAGCCTTAGAAGGAATTCCGAGCATAGGTTTCTCTTTAACAGATTATGATTCTAATGCTGATTTTACTGCATCAAAAAAAATTGTAAAATCAATTGTTAGTTCTGCTTTAAAACAAGGGATTAAAGAAGGAATATGTCTAAATGTAAATATCCCTAACGTCTCTTTAGATCAAATCAATGGAATAAAAGTTTGTAGACAGGGGAGAGCCTTCTGGGATGACACTTTCGATGAAAGAACTGATCCACTTGGAAAAAAATATTATTGGCTAACAGGTTCATTTGAAGACCATGAAAAAAGTGAAGATACGGATGTTCATTTCTTAAATAAGAATTTCGTTACTATAGTACCCACTCAATTTGATATGACAGCACATAAAGCAATTAAATCGATAAATAAATGGAATTTTGAATTATGAAATATATATGGACAAAAAAATATGATAAAGTAAGTTATGGTTTAATTGCTGGACTTATCTTTCCTATTATTGGCTTTTTCGTTGCTTATCTTATAAAGGGAGCAGATTCCTCTTTAGGTACTTTTTGGTTTACATTCATTAAAGATTCTGATGGTGCTAATCAATTTGTATCTGAACAATATACAAACACAAGAAGAGAAATATTAACGTTATGTTTAATATGCAATATGCTTGTATTTTACTTGCCTTTTTTCATCTGGAAGATGGATCGTTTTTCTAAAGGAATTGTTGGATCTACACTGTTACTAGCTGCATTGGCATTTATTTTTATTTTCTAATCTCCTTATGAAATATTACATAATATCAGGTGAAGCATCTGGCGATCTCCATGGCTCTAACTTAATTAAGGAATTAAAACAAATTGACAAAAATCCCTTATTTAGATGCTGGGGTGGTGATTTAATGAAAGAACAAGGAGGGGAAATTGTAAAACATTATAAGGACCTTTCTTTTATGGGTTTCTTTGAAGTATTAATGAAGATACGCACAATATTAAATAATATAAAATGGTGTAAAAAAGATATTGTACAATATAAGCCAGATGCCGTAATTCTAATTGATTATCCAGGATTTAACTTAAGGATTGCTGAATTTTTAAAACAAAAAAACATCCCAGTTCTATATTATATATCACCACAAGTTTGGGCATGGAAAAAATCTAGAGTCAAAAAAATAAAAAGAGATATTGACAGGATGTTCGTCATTCTTCCTTTTGAAAAAAAATTCTACAATGAACTAGGGATGGATGTTACATTTGTTGGACACCCATTAATTGACGCAATAGATAACTTCAAAAAAAACAAAGCCACTTCTCTAGAAGAATTTAAAATTAAATATCAATTAGATAACAGACCTATTATAAGTATCCTGCCAGGAAGCAGGAAACAAGAATTAAAAAAAAATCTACCTATTATGCTTAATGCAGTAAAATCATATAAGGATTTTCAAATATTAATTGCTTGTGCCCCCTCAATAAATGATGAATTTTATACCTCTATAATTAATGATTATTCTGAGCTAACACTTATAAAAAATGATACCTATAATTTATTAAACCAATCATTTGCAGCTATTGTTACTTCTGGAACAGCTACATTAGAAACTGCTTTATTCAATGTACCACAGGTAGTTTGTTATAAAAGCAGCTGGCTATCTTATCAAATTGCTAAAATGCTTATTCAAGTTGATTTCATTTCATTAGTTAACCTTATACTTAAGAAAGAGGCTGTTAAAGAGTTAATTCAGAGTGATTTAAATGAGCTAATGCTGCGCGGAGAAGTTAATAAAATTATCGATTTATCATATAGAAATAAAATACTAGAAGATTACAGTGAGCTCAAAAAATGCTGTGGAGGAGTAGGAGCATCTAAAATTACTGCAAATGAGATGTTAAAAACTATTCAAGTTAAGCATCCTGGACTATAATTTGCTTTATACTTTTGATCATCATCATGAAATCACTTAGACTAATAGCCTTATTTATCTTATTAACTAATTCAGTTTACTGTATACAAGTTGATATTGGTTTAATAAGAAATGCCAGACTAAAACATGTTATGTTTGAAACTAATTTTGGTAAACACACAATAGTATCTGGAAAATTCATAAAAAGTATAGAGGAAGGTCAAAAAGTAAAAATTCAATTTCATAACGACAGTGTTCGAATAAAAATAGGTGAGTCATATATAGGCCATTTTGACACTGTATACTTTTACCCAAAATATGATGACAACATCTTCAAAATAACAAGTCTTTCTCCATCATTAAAATCAAGACGTTATTATACCCAATTAAAGGTATTTGCTTCAAAAGGACAACTAACACTAGTTAATCAAATAGATTTAGAAAGATACATAATAGGAGTACTTGAATCTGAAGTAGGCCCTAATGAAAGTAAAGACTTTTATAAGGTACATGCTGTGATTAGCCGAACTTATGCTTTAAAAAACAAATATAAATTCCTTCACGAAGGATTTCATTTAACTGATCTTGTTAATTGCCAAGTATACAAAGGAAAAATGTATAAAAACAATAACATCATTGAAGCTGTCAAAGAGACTGAAAACTTAGTATTAGTAGACGAACAAATGAATTACATAACAGCTTCTTATTTTTCAAATAGCGGAGGGCAAACTGTAAATGTAGAAGACGTATGGTTAAAGCCATTACCATATTTAAGAAGTATAGAGGATCCTTATTCCAAAGGGACTTATAATTATAGTTGGAAAAAAAAGATACCTAAAGATAAATGGCTTAATTATTTAGAACGCAAGCATAATTTCCCCATAAATGACCCTATAGCATCAAAAGCTGCTTGTAATTTCAATCAATATAAAAGATCAAAATATTTCATTGAATGGGATTATCATATTTTATTAACCGAGATTCGAAAGGATTGGAAATTAAAAAGTACTTTTTTTAGTATCGAAGAACAATCTGACCATGTATTATTAAATGGCAAAGGTTTTGGCCATGGTGTTGGTTTATCTCAAGAGGGTGCCATGCAAATGATTAAATTAGGTTTTGGGTTTTTAGATGTTCTTAGATTTTATTATACTGGCGTTCATCTAATAAACCTCAGAATGCGTGACTTTTATATCTCAGATTAAACAAGTAGAACAGTATACCATATAGTTCTATTTAACATAATATTAATTATAGGACAAAACGATATGAGTTCTTATATATGGGTATTTAGTCGTTTAGATCCTATAATGTATATTATGTCTGCGTTCGTACCTCACTTGCTTTGCTCTCGGCAGCAAAGTAAATAGAACGCACCAGCCAACGCTTTCTAAATTTCGTTATTCAAGATAATTGTACAGAAAAAATATTCTGAGCGATAAAAATATTCTGAGCGATTCTAAGAAACTTCTTTTTTATAAGGTATATCATTTTGTCCTATAATTAGTCATTATGCTAAATTGCCGCACATCATGCTATTTGCTTATAAAATCTTTTTGTTTTCAAATAACAAAAAATTTTAAGCACAAATCCAGCCGCTATGCCAACGCTTTTTAAAAATTTCTTTTTTTTGTCAGCCGCACGAAAATTTTATTGTGGTAGTTCACTTGTATACAAAAAATGCGTTTGCCTTAATAATTTTAAGGCTTAATCTCGCATTTTTCTATACTGCGTTCACGGATTTAATTATTCATTCATTTTGCCTTGATGCAAAACGAACCAAAAAATCAAGAAAGAAATAAGCTTCAACGCTCTCTGTACAAATGCAAGTACTACTATTAAAGTAGTCAGTTTATCAACTGAAACGTAAACGCCTTTAATGTATTACCACCCATTTGTACATTATTCACTCTTGTTTACTTTAGAAGTGTTCATGAGCCTAGGGGGGGCACAGCCTATGCTTGCCCGCATTCCTTTCGCGGCTTGCGCACAACAGCTTTATTATTATGTTAAATAGAATTTATCTAATTCTCTTCATTAATACACTCTCAATATCAATCAATGTAAAACCCTTAGCTTTAAGTAATATTAAATAGTGATACATTAGGTCTGCTGCCTCATTTTTAAAGAGATTTGGATCATCATCTTTTGCTTCAATAACGAGTTCTACAGCCTCCTCGCCTACTTTTTGAGCTACTTTATTAATACCTCTTTTGTACAGTTGATTGGTGTATGAGTTTTCGTCATTATCATCAATACGTTGATTTATGGTAGCTTCTAATTCATAGATAAAACCTTTGGGTGTTTCTTCTTTAAAACAAGAAGTAGAACCTGTGTGGCAAGTTGGTCCAGAAGGAATTGCTTTAATAAGTATTGTATCATTATCACAGTCAATTTGAATATCTTTAATATCTAAAAAGTTACCTGACTCCTCTCCTTTTGTCCACAATCTGTTTTTACTTCTGCTATAAAATGTTACACGTTGCTCTTCTTTTGTTTTTAAGTAGGCTTCCTCATTCATATAACCCAACATTAAAACTTGTAAGGTATTGTTGTTCTGAACTACTACTGGTACTAATCCGTTTAGGTCTTTATTAAAATCTATCATATCTATCGTATTGCTATTTTTTGTTCTTTTAAATAATTCTTTAATTCTGGTATTGGTATTTCTCCATAGTGAAATATACTAGCTGCTAAACCTCCTGTTGCTTTAGTTTGCTCGAATACTGCTTTGAAGTGTTCTTTGCTACCTGCTCCACCAGAGGCTATTACTGGAATATTAACTGCAGAGCTTACTTCATTTGTTATGTCTAAAGCGAAACCAGCTTTTGTACCATCATTATTCATTGAGGTTAGTAAGATTTCTCCTGCACCTAATTGTTCAATTTGCTTGGCCCAACTAACCGTTCTTAAAGGAGTTAATGTTCTGCCTCCGTGTACAAAAACTCTCCATTCACTATCTTCAAACTTAGTATCAATGGCCACAACAACACACTGACTACCAAATTGATTGGTTATATCAGTAATTAATTTAGGCCTTTTAACTGCCGAAGAATTAAGGCTCACTTTATCAGCTCCTGCTTCTATTAGTTTAGCAACATCATCAACACTATTTATTCCACCGCCAACGGTAAAAGGAATATTTATTTCTTTGGCTATTCTTTTAACCAACTCTATTAAGGTTGATCTATTCTCAATTGTTGCTGTAATATCTAAAAAAACCAATTCATCAGCTCCTTGTTTTAGATACTTTTTTGCCAATTCAATTGGATCTCCAGCATCTTTAATTCCAACAAAGTTGATTCCCTTTACTGTCCTCCCATCTTTAATATCTAAACAGGGTATTATTCTCTTTTTTAACATAACTCTTGTAGTTGTTTTAAAGTTATTTTTCCTTCATAAATTGCTTTTCCAAGGATAGCTCCTTCACATCCTAACTCTAATAATTTATAGAGATCATCCATATTGGAAACCCCTCCACTAGCAATTAAATTAACAGATGATTCGCTCATTATTTCTTTATAAAGTTTGTTTGATGTTCCTTCTAACATTCCATCTTTGGCTATATCAGTACAGATAACATTCTTAATTCCTTTAGAATCATACTCTTTGATAAAATCAACTACATCAATATCAGATTTATCCAACCATCCATTAGTTGAAATTTTTCGATTTCTGCAATCTGCTCCAAGGATTATCTTTTCAGCTCCATATTTGTTTAACCATTCTAAAAACTGAGTTGAGTTATTAGCAGCAATACTTCCGCCAGTAATTTGTGAAGCGCCACTATTAAAGGCAATCTCAATGTCTTTGTCTGTTTTAATTCCCCCACCAAAATCTACTATCAAATTAGTTTTTGAAGCTATGGTTTCCAATATCTTATAGTTTACAATGTGCTTAGATTTTGCTCCATCTAAATCTACAACGTGTAAATACTTAATTCCACTATCCTCAAACTCCTTAGCGACTTCTACAGGATTTTCATTGTATATTTTCTTTGTGTTATAATCTCCTTTTGATAGCCTAACACATTTGCCATCTATTATATCTATTGCTGGTATGATTCTCATAATTCAAGAAAGTTTTTTAAAATTTGCTCGCCAATATCAGCTGATTTCTCAGGGTGAAATTGAGTGGCGTAATAATTATCCTTTTGCATTGCTGCGCTAAAAGGTGTTATATAATTGCAAATAGCTGTTGTTTGCTTATTAATTTCAGCGTAATAACTATGTACAAAGTACACGTCATTTACAATTTCTACTCCTTTAAAAAGTTCTCCTTTAACTTTAGCAAAGCTATTCCACCCCATATGAGGAACAATATCTGTATTGGGGAATTTCTTTACTTGGGTGTTAAATACCCCTAAGCAGTCAGTATTTCCTTCCTCAGAAAACTCACACATTAATTGCTGCCCTAAACAAATTCCAAGGATTGGTTGTTTAATTTTTAAAATCGTTTTATCTAACTTTTTCTCAATCAAATATTTCATAGCTGAACTCGCTTCCCCTACACCTGGAAATATTACTTTATCAGCAGTTAATATTTGGGTTTCATCATCTGTAATAATACTCTCGTGACCTAATTGAGTTAAAGCATTCTGAACAGAACTGATGTTACCAGCATTGTATTTTATTATTGCTATCATATTATTCCTTTTGTACTTGGTATTGAATAGTTTTCTGTTTTTGTTTTTGCCATTTTAATTGCCTTTGCAAAAGCTTTAAATATTGCCTCAATTTTGTGGTGCTCATTCTCCCCTTCAGCTTTTATATTTAAATTACATTTAGCTGTATCTGTAAATGATTTAAAAAAGTGCATGAACATTTCCGTAGGCATCTCTCCTACCATTTCTCTTTTAAAATCAGCCTCCCAAACCAACCATGGTCTTCCCCCAAAATCAATTCCTACTTGGGCCAAGCACTCATCCATTGGCAATAAGAAACCATAACGTTCTATACCTTTTTTTGATCCTAAAGCTTTTAAAAATGCCTCACCTAATGTTAATGCGACATCTTCTATTGTGTGGTGTTCATCAATTTCTAAATCTCCTTTCACTTCTACTTTTAAATCGATATTTCCGTGTTTAGAAATTTGTTCTAACATATGGTCGAAAAACCCTAAACCCGTATCGAAAGTTCCATTCCCACTTCCATCTAAATTTAACTCAACATTGATATCTGTTTCTTTAGTTTTTCTACTGATTTTAACTTTTCGAGGTTTAGCCTTTAAGAATGCATAAATCTCGTTCCAGTTAGTACTACAAAATGTTGAACTGTCATTGCTTTCACCGATATAAATACTTTTACTTTTTAAGTTTTGTGCAAGTTCTATATCTGTATCTCTGTCACCAATTACATAAGAGTTTGCTAAATCGTAATCACCATAAATATACTTGTTCAATAATCCTGTTCTTGGCTTTCTTGTAGGAGCATTATCTTCAAGAAAACTTTTGTCAATCAAGATGTCATCGAATTCAATCCCTTCATTTTTAAAAGCTTGTAACATCTTATTGTGTGCAGGCCAAAAGGTATTTTCAGGAAAAGAATCAGTTCCTAATCCATCTTGATTGGTTACCATTACTAATTCGTAATCAAATTCATTTACAATTTTAGAAAGACCCTGAAATACTCCAGGGTAAAACTCTAATTTTTCTAGGCTGTCCAATTGGTAATCTAATGGTGGCTCAATAACCAAGGTTCCATCTCTATCTATAAATAATACTTTTTTCATCTTTATATTTCTTTAATAGCGCTTATTAATACCTCATTTTGTTCAGGAGAACCTACTGTTATTCTTAAACAGTTTTTAATTTGTGCTGTTCTATTCCTAATAATTATTCCTTTTGATCTAAGCCTTGTAAACACCCTGTCGGAGTCTTTAAATTCGACTAACAAGAAGTTAGCTTCTGATGGATACACTTTGTTAACTGAAGGACTAGCTATTAACAGCCTAATGAGAGCAGCTTTCTCTGAATTTAGCAAATCAATTTTCTCCAGTACTTTTGTTCTGTTTTGTAGTGTTTTTAGCCCTTCAGCCTGACTCAAGGAGTTTACATTGTATGGTGGCTTTATTTTGTTTAAAACAGTAATAACTTGCTCGTTTGCAAAGGCCATTCCTAAACGTAAACCAGCAGCCCCATAAGCTTTACTCATTGTTTGTAGTATAACGATATTCGGTACTTCTTTCAATAATGAAATAGCACTTTCTGCATTTGAAAAGTCTATATAGGCTTCATCTACTACTACTAATCCTTTAAAACCTAATGCAATTTCTAGAATTGTTTCTAAAGCATATACATTGCCTGTAGGATTGTTTGGTGAACAAATAAATAGCAATCCTTTGGAGTTTATTTGTTTTAAAACATCATAACACTCAGGAATTTCAAAATCAGCTGTAAGGTTTATCTTAACCGTTTCAACGTTATTAATATTAGCCGAAACTTCATACATTCCATATGTTGGAGGAAATATGTAAGACTTATCTTCTCCTGGTTCACAAAAGGCTCTAAACAATAAATCGATAGCTTCATCACTTCCGTTTCCAATAAAAATTTGGCTAACAGGAATGTTTTTAAGGCGAGCTATTTCAGTTTTTAATGCCGTTTGATAAGGGTCCGGATAACGGTTGATTTTCGTTTCAAATGGATTTTCATTCGCATCTAGCCAAATATTGGCCTCCCCCATAAACTCCTGTCTTGCTGAACTATACGGAGTTAACCTAAATACATTGTTTCGGGTTATGTTTTCTATGTTAAACATTTTTTAAATCTTTTAATCTTACTGTTACAGCATTTTTGTGAGCATATAATTCCTCAGCTTCTGCCATTATTTCTATTGAAGGGCCAATATTCTTAATACCTTCTTTACTCAACTTTTGAAACGTAATTTTCTTTTGAAAGCTTTCTAGTGATACTCCACTATAGTTCCGTGCATAACCATTTGTTGGTAAAGTGTGATTAGTTCCACTAGCATAATCGCCAGCACTTTCGCAACTATAGTTTCCAAGAAATACAGATCCTGCATTTGTAACTTCACCCATATAATCTGATGTGTTTTTTGAAGCTATTATTAAGTGTTCTGGTGCGTATAGGTTACTAAAAGCAATACACTCCTCAATATCTTTCAATAATATAGCCTTGCTGTTTAATAAAGCTTTTTGTGCAGTTTCAGCTCTTGGTAATTCAACAACTTGTTTGTCCAATTCATTTAGAGTTTTATTAATTTGAATTTCATCATTAGATAACAAAATTACTTGGCTATCAGCACCGTGCTCGGCTTGGGAAAGCAAATCAGCTGCTATGTATTTTGGATTGCCAGTTTTATCTGCAATAATTAAAACTTCACTTGGCCCAGCTGGCATATCAATAGCAACACCATCTTGCTGAACCAATTCTTTAGCTTTAGTAACAAATTGATTGCCTGGTCCAAATATTTTAAAAACTTGAGAAATTGACTCTGTTCCGTAAGCCATTGCGGCAATTGCCTGAGCTCCTCCGATTTTATATATTTTATTGATTCCAATTAAGTTGGCTGTATAAAGTATTGCTGGATTTATTTCTCCTTTTTCATTACAAGGAGTACATAACACCACTTCTTTACAATTAGCAAGCATTGCAGGAATACCCAACATTAATACTGTAGAGAATAAAGGTGCCGAACCACCAGGGATATAGAGGCCTACTTTTTCAATACCAACAGCTTTTCTCCAGCATTGAACTCCTTTAACTGTTTCAATAATGGCCTCATCTACAATTTGAGCTCTGTGGAAAGTCTCAACGTTTTGTTTGGCAACATTGATAGCTTGTTTAAGTTCTTCGGGCACCAATTGCTTAGCTAAGTCAATTTCAGATTTAGAAGCTAAAAACTCATCTAACACAACGTCATCAAACTTCTTTGCATAAGCTCTAAGAGCTTTATCTCTATCTAACTTTACGTTATTCAATATTTTCTGAACAGTTTGGCTAAGGTTGTCCTTGTCGATTGTTGGCCGCTCTGTTAAAGCTGTCCATCTCTCTTGATTTACATTTTTAAATACTTCCATTATAATACCATTTTATCTATTGGAACAATCAGAATCCCTTCTGCTCCAGCATCTTTTAATTCATCAATAACATCCCAAAATTTAGTTCCGTCAATTACACTATGTAATGAGCTCCAACCTTCTTCCGCTAATGGTAAAACTGTTGGGCTTTTTAAAACAGGAAGTATTTTACTCACTTCATCAATTCTAGAGTTGGGTAAATTCATTAATACATACTTGGTGTTCTTAGCTCTTAACACCGCTTTCATTCTAAAAAGTAACTTGTCTAGAATCTGTTCTTGCTCGAGTTTAATTTTAGGAGATTTTGCCAATACAGCTTCCGATCTAAGTATAACTTGAGTTTCTCTTAATCCATTTTTAAACAATGTGCTTCCAGAACTTACGATATCACAAATACCATCTGCCAATCCAATATTTGGAGCAATCTCAACAGAACCAGAAATGGTGTGTATTTCAGCACTAACATTATTTTCTTTCAGGAAATTGTTTAATGTATTTGGATAAGATGTTGCGATCTTTTTCCCTTCAAAATAACGCAAAGAATTGTTTTCTACTTCTTTAGGAACTGCAAGGGATACCTTACACTTAGAAAATCCTAAACGCTCAACAATCTCAATACTCTTCTCTTTTTCAATTAATAGATTCTCACCAATAATAGCAATATCTACAACTCCATCCTCTAAGTATTGAGGGATGTCTGAATTCCTCAAATATAAAATCTCCAAAGGGTAGTTTTGAACATCAACCTTTAGTTGGTCTTTACCATTGTCAATGTCAATTCCGCACGACTTTAAAAGTTTAAGGGAATCTTGATTTAGTCTTCCACTTTTTTGGACTGCAATTTTTAGTTTACTCATTTTTTAAATTATAAGTCTGAGTAAACTTTTAGGGTAGTGTATAAAACAAAAAACCCGTCTGATTTACTCAGACGGGTTTTGAAATAGTATTAATTTATACATATATCATCTCCTGTTCGCCTGAGGGCAAATATGAAAATGATGATGATGTAGTTGTTTAAAATTCATTTTGTTTCTTAATCTGGTTCAAAACTACAGAAATTATTTTAATAATAAAAAATTAGTTCGATTATTAAGGCAAAGTTGAATTATTTGGGCGTGCCCTAGAGGTCGGGCTATTCGTTACTACTCCTCGCTTTGCTGTGGGGTAACCACTTCTATCCCTCACGCGGCTTCAAAATAAGTAAAGTAGAAAAAACTTTACCCATTAATTGCTAAAAGAAATTGGTATGTAAGCGTTGAAATATTTACTTAAAGTGAAAGTAAATTTTAAACCCTTACGCTTTAATTGAAAATAAAATCCCCTACCCTTTTAAAGGAAAAAAGAAATTCTTAAACCAAAGCAAAGTAACATAACGCAATACATTATAAGACAAAGCCATGTGAGGAATCTTCCTAATAAATATATATATTCATTAAAAATGATATTTAACTTAAACCTAATATTCTCAATTAATTAATTATTAAATTGTTTTAAATTTGAAATGGATTTAAGTTATGTCCTTGTTTATTTTTTAAACTAAAGTTTTTAACACTAATTAGAGACCTCTAGTATGGTTTTATTAAAGGTTTTACATTTCAACACAAACTAAATTTAATTAATGAAATTTAAAGGTACTGAAACTTACGTTGCATCAGAAGATTTACAAGTAGCTGTAAATGCTGCTATAACCATGGAAAGACCATTACTTATTAAAGGTGAACCTGGAACTGGAAAAACATTACTTGCTATAGAAATTGCCAATGCTCTAAATAAAGAATTATATCCCTGGCATATAAAATCTACTACCACCGCACAGCAAGGATTATATGAGTATGATGCTGTCTCACGTCTTAGAGACTCTCAATTAGGCGATGAAAAAGTTAATGATATTGCAAACTATATTGTAAAAGGAAAATTATGGGAAGCCTTTGAAACTGATCAGCAGGTTGTTCTTTTAATTGATGAAATTGATAAAGCTGATATTGAATTCCCTAATGATCTACTTCAGGAGCTGGATAAAATGGAATTCTATTGTTATGAGCTTAAAAAGGTAATTAAGGCAAAAAAACGTCCAATTATTATTATTACATCTAACAATGAGAAAGAGCTTCCTGATGCATTTTTGCGTAGATGTTTCTTCCATTACATATCTTTTCCTGAGAGAGATACCCTCAAAAAAATAGTAAACGTACACTACCCTGACCTAGAAAAAAAACTAATTGATGAAGCAATGAATCAATTTTATTCACTTAGAAAAGTTTGGGGAATAAAAAAGAAACCGTCTACTAGTGAACTTATTGATTGGATAAAACTTCTGGTAGTTGGCAAGATCAATGCAAAAGAATTAGAAAGCAAGCAACATAAAAGAGACATTCCTTTTATCGGTGCAATGATAAAGAATGAACAAGATCTTGAAGTTATTAATAATATCAATAGCTGATGTTTCTGGATTTCTTCCTTTTAATGAAAAATCAAGGTATTCCCGTTACCATTAAAGAATATCTGAACCTTCTTGAGAGCCTTGACAAAAAAGTTATTGACCGTAATGTCGATGAATTCTACTATTTATGTAAAGCTGTTCTGGTTAAACAAGAAAAACATCTCGACAGGTTTGATCAGCTTTTTGGATTATATTTTAAGGGAATAGAAACAATTACCGATGAAGAGTTATTTAATATTCCTGAACAATGGCTTCAGAAAAATTCTGAAAAACTTCTAAGCCCACAAGAAATGGAAAATATTAAGGCAATGGGTGGTCTTGATAAACTCTTAGATAGAATTAAAGAATTGCTGAAGGAACAAAAAGAAAGACATCAGGGAGGTGGCAAATGGATCGGAACCGGAGGCATCTCCCCTTTTGGTGCATATGGCTATAATCCTGAAGGCATAAGAATAGGACAGCATGAAAGCAGGCATCGCAGAGCTATTAAAGTTTGGGATAAAAGAACTTTCAAAAATTTAAAAGACGATGTTGAGCTAGAAACCCGTAATATAAAATTAGCTTTAAAGAAGCTACGGGTTCTTACTAGAGAAAGTGGGGAGGAGGAACTTGACCTTCAAGAAACAATTCGCAAGACTTCAGATAATGCGGGCATGTTGGAGCTTAAAATGGTTCCTAAAAGAAAAAATAATGTTAAGGTTCTGTTGCTATTGGATGTTGGTGGCAGTATGGATGACCACATAGAATTATGCTCTCAATTATTCTCTGCAGCTAAATATGAGTTCAAAACACTTGATTACTTCTACTTCCATAATTGCGTATATGAAAAGCTATGGAAAGATAATGTTAGAAGACATAATGACACAATATCTACATATGATGTATTGAATAAATATCAAAGTGATTATAAAGTAATATTTGTAGGTGATGCATCTATGTCTCCTTATGAAATAATGTATCAATATGGGAGTGTTGAGCATTACAATGAAGAACCTGGTATAATCTGGCTTAATAGATTGAAAAAACAATTTCCAAATCTTGTTTGGTTAAATCCTTCTGCTGAACATCATTGGAAACATACCCAAAGTATTGATTTAATTAAACAGTTTACTGAAGACAGAATGTTCCCATTAACTATAGCAGGAATTGGTAATGCTGTTGAGAAGCTTAAAACGCAGAGCTGAATTTTCTTAAATTTATTTTAGATTCAAAAATAGAATTTGATCAATTTTATAATAATTAACACGCTTTTATTTAAATTTGCACCGGATTTAAGTTTTATCCTTGTTTATTCTTATAAACTAAAGTTTTTAAACAAAAATTAGAAACCTCTAGTATATGGCTGTATTAGAGGTTTTGCTTTTATAAATAGCATTACTTTTGCCATAAATTTATGCCATGCTTGAAATAGGTAAACACACTACTCTTAAAGTTGATAGATTCCAAACACCTGGAGCCTTTTTAGTGAATGAAAATGAAGATGATATTTTATTACCCAATAAATATGTCCCTTCAAATCTTAAAATTGGTGATGAAATCAAAGTATTTATTTATTTAGATGGTGAAGAACGACCTGTTGCAACAACTCTAGATCCAGCTATACATTTAAATGAATTTGCTGTTCTAAAAGCAAATCATATTACCAAAATTGGTGCTTTTATGGATTGGGGGCTTGAAAAAGACTTACTTATACCATTTCGAGAACAAATGTCTAAAATTCAGGAAGGGAAAAAGTATTTAGTTCATTTACTTTTAGATAATCAAACAAATAGATTATTTGGAACAACAAAATTGGATAAGTATTTAAATGATGAGCAGATCACATTCAAAATTAAAGATGAAGTAGACTTGATCATTTGGACTCGCTCAGATCTAGGAACTAAAGTAATTATCAATAAAAAATTTCATGGTTTATTATTTAACAATGAAGTTTTTCAAGAACTTGAATTAGGCCAGCACATTAAAGGATACATAAAGAAAGTTAGATCAGATGGGAAAATTGATGTGTCACTTGAGAAAATTAGCTACAAAAACATTGAACCAAATTCACAAAAGGTCCTACAATTACTTGAAAAAAACAATGGCTTTATTGCATTAAATGACCATAGTGACCCAGCATTGATCAAATCTTATCTTGGGATAAGCAAAAAATCATTTAAAAAAGCCATCGGATCATTATATAAAAAAAGAATGATTGCTATTGAAAAAAAAGGAATTCGCATAAAATAAATCAATGATTTATTAAGGCAATGAATAATAATATGTTCATAAATACCATATATTATTTTAACTCCGCCCCCCCTTCTTGCTATATTTATTTGATATAAAAACTAACTACTGATAAACGTCAAGCAACTAAGTCCAAATTACAGAGTTTTTGATTTGTTTTAGCTGTTATTTTTATATCTTAAACCCTTATAGCCATCAACTGTTAATTATAACTTTATTCATTGAATTATATATATAAATTATCATTAACAATAATATTCATATTAAGCTGGTATTTAAGTTTAGCTTCTCATCTTATTGGAGGAAACCTTGGATATGAATATTTAGGACAAGTTGGAAATAATTATCAATACAAAATTCTTTTTACTATTTATGTTGATTGTGGTCCCACTTCAAATGCTCCCAACCCATTTTCAACTGAACAAATAGGAATATACGCTCATGATGTACAAAATTCTCCTTTGGGCGGAGTCGATAAAAGTAGAATTCAGCTTCTAACCGTTAATTTAATATCGACACAACTTATTGTACCTGACCTTCCAAGTGGATGCACAGTTGGGTCATCTACTTGTATAACAGAAGGTAAATATGAGGGCATTTTTACGGTTCCTTTAAATTTTAATGGTTATCATATTTATGGAGATATTTGTTGTAGAAATGGAGCTATAGACAACTTAGATAATCCTGTCACACAAGGTACAGGCTTTCATGCCTATATCCCTCCTCCATTGGTTCAAAATAGCTCTCCTGTTTTTACTGATGTTCCAATACCATTCCTTTGTACTGGAGACACCACTTCTATACTTAATTCTGCTTATGACCCTGACGGAGACATGATGGTTTTTTCTTTTGTAGAGCCATTTAGAGGGTTTGGAACTCAAGGATTTTATCCTGCTCCACCCAATCCTTTAACTTGGCCCTTAGATCCTGTAGTTTACTCCCCTACTTATTCCTTAGCTGAACCATTTGGTCCATCTGGATTTGCATCAATTAATGCATCTACTGGCCTCACTCAATATATGTCTCCAAATACTGGAAATTATGTAGTAGCTGTAGAAATAAAAGAATATAGAAATGGTAACCTAATAGGTATCACAAGAAGAGACCTTCAACTATTGGTAATTAATTGTCCTGTTAACCCCCCTCCTAACCTTGATCCTCAAATGGGGTCAATAAACACTCAATACACCTTAGAAGAAGGCGAAACGCTTTGTTTTGACTTTGGATTTGATGACCCTAATGGAGACAGCCTATCTTTAACTGCAAGTGGTCAAATATTCGATCCTTTATTTGT
>PVBE011508421.1_pt1 | contig 19193 bp, 13 predicted proteins | sample 1631181 | NCBI WGS metagenome assembly PVBE01 (sample SAMN08397723, study PRJNA350692) | Marine metagenome, whole genome shotgun sequencing project. | isolation source: water | place: Pacific Ocean | collected 2012-04 | reverse complement strand
GGCCTCACTGCTACAAGGTTGTCACTATCCCCGTCTGCGAACTTCAATGCGAACTTGCCGTTTCGATTAATTCGGGAATATTCGGAGAGTCTGCTTTTCTTTATCCTTCCATTGGCGGTCGCAAACATCAGGAAATGGCCTTCTGGGTTTTCTATCAGTGACCTTTCCATCGGGAGTATCGAGATTACCTTCTCGTCATCTCGAATCCCATCCAGGAGGTTTCTGATGTGGCTTCCCTTGCCATATCTGCTGGCTGAAGGAGTCTCCCATGCCCTTAATCCGTATACTCTTCCTTTGTCGGTGAAAATTAGAAGCCTGTCTTTGGAGAAGCAAGTGACGATCTTGGAGGGGGCATCCTCTTCTTTAGTGGCCACCCCCTTGAGCCCTTTTCCTCCTCTGTTCTGGAGTCTGAAAGACTCTACTGGCAAGTGTCTGATGTAGTTATCAGTAGTAAGGGAGATTACAATCGCCTCCTCTGCAACCAGATCCTCCCTGTCCATTGAGAGTGGCATTGGATCGATTTCAGACAGCCTATCGTCTCCATGGCTTTCCACCATCTCATCGAGCTCTTGGATCAATATGTCCAAACGCCTCGCCCTTGAGTCGATAATGTCCTGTAGATCCGCGATCTTAATCTTCAGATCCTCAAACTCCTTGACTACCTTGTCGACATCCAGCCTACTTAACTGGTACAAACGGCGTTCCGCGATTGCCTTGGCCTGGGGTTTTGTGAAATCGAACTTGGCAATCTTTGGCAACTTCTCTTCTCCTTGCAATATCGATTCGAATTGCTCTCTTCCAGAACTTGCTCTCCCTGCCTTCAGTACATCCTCGATGCGCTCCTGCGCCTTTACTAGTCCCTCGAGAATATGAGCTCTAGATTCGGCCTTTTCAAGATCAAAAACGGCCCGCCTTTCGATGATGTCCTCTCTGTGATTGACATATGTGTGCAGCATTACTGGCAGGGAGAGTAGAACTGGCCTCCCATCCAGTATCCCCATCATATTGGCCGAATAGGACTCTTGCAACCGACTAGATTTGAATAACTGATTGAGTACTGCATGGGGGTCGGAGTTATTCTTCACCTCTATCACCACTCGAATCCCCTCTTTGGAGGACTCATCCCGTATGTCTCTGATTCCAGTGACCGCGTCCTTTGAGACCAGATCTGCAATATGGACCAGCATGTCGGATTTCTTGACTTGGTATGGTATCTCATGAACTATGATTTTCTTACCTCTGGAATCATCTTCGACATCGCACTTTGAGCGTATGTGGAATCTTCCCTTTCCAGTGGAGTACATGTCTACTATGCCGTCTATTCCATGGATGGTCGCTCCAGTGGGGAAATCCGGGCCTTTCACGTGCTGCATGTACTCTTCAAGGGAAATCTTTGGAATGCCTCTCTTGTCGACCCCTTCTTCCAGAATCGTATTTACATGCAATCTAATCGCGCCGGCAACCTCTGTGATGTTGTGAGGGGGTATCCTCGTCGCCATCCCCACTGCTATCCCATCGCTCCCATTCAATAGCAGATTTGGCAGCCTTGCAGGCAGTACTGCCGGCTCCATCTCAGAATCATCGAAGTTAGGTTGAAAGTCGACTATTTTCTTTTCAATATCCTCTAGCATGTGTTTTGAGATTTTATCCAGTCTGCTTTCGGTGTATCTCATTGCTGCGGGGGGGTCGCCGTCAATTGAGCCGAAGTTGCCCTGCCCATCGACAAGTGGGTACCGCAGTGAGAAATCTTGAGCCATCCTAACCATTGTGTCGTAGATCGACTGATCCCCGTGAGGGTGGTATTTCCCCATCACCTCGCCCACTGAACGTGCAGACTTGCTGTATTTCTTCTCAGAGGTGTGGCCTCCTTCGTGCATGCCAAAGAGAACACGTCGATGAACAGGCTTCAAACCATCTCTGGCATCGGGCAGAGCCCTTCCAATGATTACCGACATTGCATAATTGATGTAAGACGTCTTCATTTCCTCATTCAGGGAATGATTTAGGATATTCTCATTATTTTCCGGCGATTCTACGTCGCCCTCTTCATCAGATGTCAAGGTTGGTCACCTCCTTGGCATGCTTTTCGATGAACGATCTCCGATCCGGGACATCCTCGCCCATCAGTATCTCGAATAGCTCGTTGGTTTCCTCAGCATCCTGGATTGTCACCTTCAGCATAGTTCTAGTCATTGGATTCATCGTGGTATTCCAAAGTTGGTCTGGATTCATCTCTCCGAGTCCCTTGTATCTCTGGATTCCTATTTTTGCATTTGGATTGTCTCCTTGCAATTCCAGAGTAACAGCATCTCGCTCTTCATCGGAGAAAACGTATTTGCTCACCCTTCCCTTAGTCAATTGGTAAAGAGGCGGTTGGGCTATGAATACGTGACCTTGCTCTATTGCCGGCCTCATGAACCTCCAGAGAAACGTCAACATAAGTGTCCTGATGTGGGCACCATCAATATCTGCGTCGCACATTATTATTATCTTCGAATATCGAAGTTTACTCGTATCAAAGGCCCCCTCCTCTTCTTCGTTATTGCCCACGCCAGCACCTAGCGCACGGATGATGGTTTGGATTTCCTGGTTTTGGAAAACCTTTGCAGCATTATGCTTCTGTCTTTCCACATTGAGAATTTTCCCTCTGAGGGGGAGAATCGCTTGGATACGACGATCCCTGCCCGTTTTTGCAGACCCTCCGGCAGAATCTCCCTCTACCAGATAAACTTCACACTCGCTCGGGTCTCGTGATTGACAGTCGGCGAGCTTACCGGGCAGTCCACCCCCTTCTAGAACCCCTTTTCTCCTGGTAAGGTCCCTGGCCTTTCTAGCAGCCTCTCTGGCTTTGGATGCTAGTAATGCCTTCTCGACAATCTGTTTCGCGACTGACGGGTTTTCCTCGAAGAACTCGCCTAGTTTGTCATAAACAATCGTCTGAACTATTCCTGTAACTTCGCTGCTCACCAATTTGTCCTTAGTTTGGGAGGAGAATGAAGGGTCAGGGTGCTTGACGCTTACTACTGCTGCCAAGCCCTCTCTTACGTCATCACCTGACAAAGCATCTCCCTTGAGGAGCTTCTTCTTCTTTGCATACGAGTTAACAGAACTTGTCAGGGCTGTTCGTAAACCGGACATATGAGTCCCCCCATCCTTGTTCCTGATGATGTTGGTATAGCAACGAATGGACTCGCTGAATGCATCGGACCATTGCAGTGCTAACTCGACTTCGACGTCACCCTTCTCAATTTGCTTTTCACCCCTGATCTTGATGACTTCCTGGTGCAATACCTCTCTTCTTTCATTGAGTTGACTCACGTATTCGGAAAGCCCACCTTCGTACAGGTGTTCCGATTTGTGCGGTTCGGAACCTCTGAGATCAACGATTGAGATTTTCAGCCCTGCATTTAGAAATGCAGTTTCACCCACTCTTGTGTCGACCTCTTCAAAATCGAACTCAACGATATCCGTGAAAATAGATAGATCAGGCTTGAATGCTATTATTGTGCCCGTATCCTCGCATTTGCCTATTTCCTTCAGCGCCTCGACAGGTACGCCAGCCTCATATCGCTGGAAATAGATTATGCCGTCTCTATGGATGGTCATTTCCATCCATTCCGAAACCGCGTTTACTGCAGATACCCCGACCCCGTGTAACCCTCCAGAAACCTTGTAAGAACTGTTGTCGAATTTTCCACCAGCATGCAATTTGGTCATAATTACCTCGGCCGCAGAGATTCCGAACTCCTCATGTATGCCCACTGGTATGCCCCTCCCATAATCTCTGACTGATAGGGAGTTGTCCTCGTTGAGTGTAATCTCAATTGAATCCGTGTGTCCAGCAAGGTGTTCATCCACCGAGTTGTCTACAACTTCCCAAATACAGTGATGCAATGCAGAACCGTCATGCGGGTCGCCGAGATACATGCCCGGTCTTTTTCTCACAGCTTCTAGACCCTCGAGGACCTGTATGCTATCTGCACCATATTCATCAGCCATATTTACGTCCTCCAATTGAGGGTTCCCTACGGGAACCCTCAAAATATAACAACAATGTTAGGAAGCCGAGGCCTATAACCATCTCCTTTTATTGGGAGAAAAACTAGTATTTTATTGATAAAAACGCAGAATTGGAAGTAATAACGACCCCATCTCACTCGACACGATTAAACAGCCTACTTTATTCGGCGTTTCACATGGATAAGCCCTTGGTATGCGTCACTCTGAGGGGAAGGACCGTGGAAGAAATGTGCAACGATGCTCCAAAAGCTGTTAAATTGGGTGCGGACATAGTAGAAGTCCGCCTAGATCTTCTATGGACTACAGAGGAAAAGAAAGCCTCAACCGTGAAAAGTGAAGAGGGGGGGAAAGAGAATTTCGAGGTTATCGTGAACCAACTGGAATTGGACGCTATCGATGCCGAGGACTCAATCAAGACGCTTTCATCCTCGATAGAACCTCCAATATTGATGACTTGCAGACCCCAGAGGCAGGGGGGGCACTATCCAGGCAGCGAGGAAGAACGTATTTCAGTACTAGAAGCAGCAATTGCAACTAAGCCGAGTTGGGTTGATCTTGAAATTGACATCGAACCCTCAAGGAGGGAAGATTTGGTAAATCTAGCGGGAAAGGAGACCAGAGTAATAGCATCCCTACACTCTATGGATGCTGTCCCATCAGCTTCTGAGATAGCCCAGGACGTGAAGGATGCTAAGGAAATGGGGGACTTGGTCAAGGCGTGTTACCTTACAAAGGATAGAAAAGACGCTCTAAGGATTTTCGAGTCTTCTTTGCACCTGAAGTCTTCCGGCACGAATTTTTCACTAATGGGGCTGGGGCCTGGTGGAGACTGGTCTAGAATCCATGCACCGGCTCTAGGCCAGGAACTTGTATTTGCAACTACCGAGTCGGGTTGGCATTTGGCTCAGCAAGGTAGGATTAACGCTTCGGATCTAAGAGTTGCATGGGAAGTATTGGAGTATTGCTAGCCCCCGTCATTTAGGAAGGGCACCTCTATCATCTCGTCGCCTTCCCTTGTGCCCAATGCAGATGAGTGGTATTTCCAGTGGATAATTAGTGGGATGATGATGCATGAAAGGGGGAGTGCACCAATCATGACGTAGGCCGCTGTCTTCGGAAGTGTGAATCTCTCTTCCACATCGATGAGGACCTCCACACTCATGTTTCCGGAAGCAGGATGGTCCCCTTCTCGACTATTGTCCCAACCATCTAGGACTAAGTGCAGAACTTGTCCCTCGGAGCCTCCAAATCCAGCGAAAGACCAAGCCGAGCCAGAAGAGTCTATTGCAACTGAGAATTCTTGATAGGAAACCGACTCGTAAGCATGGGCATCCCTGAATGGGACCCATGTGAACAGGTCCCTATATTCGACGGGAACCGATTCTAGTGCCCCTTCTTCACAAATCAAATCCCACCCGTCTTCTTCGCAGTAGAAGTCCACGGTGTACATGTCCAGATTTGAGCCAGTTAGTAGGTAGACATCACCCATTGAACTGAAGTCTATGCAAAACGTGTATCTGTGCCCCGGCTCTAGTACCATCTCTATGGTGGTTGCAGATCCATTTTCTATGTGAATTCCGGGAAAATTGTCCCACGCACCGTTGGACCATTCTGTACTGATGTCTCTGTCCAGTGGTTTCAGATCAGAGCCCCCGCCAGAACCGAATGCCTGAATTGATCCAGGAACTCCGACCGATATGTATTCTCGAGGGTCTTCCGTCGAGTTCCAGTCGCTATTGGGGGCAACATCGCAGGCCACAGATTGAGAACTAGCTGGTGCTGGAAATAGAACTATTGAGCAAAAAATGCTTGCCAATAGGAGGTTTATGCCAAATCCACCCGATACGCGCAAACTCACCTTTTTCGCCTCGTTCTAATTGGTCTCACATACCCTGACTCTCTGTTGGTACGCTCGTCAGCAGTAAGGTATTTTGGTTGTGGCGGGGGACTGTGTTGATCCATTCCGGGAAGTCCCCCTTCCGCTTCGACCTCATCGACATCGTATTTCTTTAAATTGTCCAAGGCATCAATCTCATCATCGTCTCGTTCCCTGAGTACCATCCATCCGAGAACTGCAACTAGTGCAACTAGGGCGAGTAACCCTGCGCTTTCTCTACCCGGGACAAGATCTTCTGCAGTAAGGTCGGACAGCGTCTTTGGAGGAGCAGTGTCCTGAATAGAGAGCACTGTGATTACGAAGTCCTTCGTCTCACAGACATTCAAACCATCGCAGACGGTCATCGAAACCCTAACTTCGCCAGGAGTGGCCCATGTTTGATTTGACGTTATCCAGTCGTTCCTAGAATCGCCATCACAACCTTGCATGGTCGTGCAGTCTTCATCTACGAAAACATTGATGTCCCAGAAATAGTTTAGTGAGCCAGATAGGTTGAGGTCCCTATCGTTTCGGGCATCTCCATCCCCATCACTATCGAAAAACGCATCATCGTCCATCCATGCGAGCATTCCTCTTTCCAAGTCAGGGTCGGATGCAACCCCAGAAAGATTGACTAATTCCCCCACGACTACGTATTCGGTGCTTATGGGATTTGAAGTCGCAATTTGAGGGGATGATGAGACTATCACTCTCATCTCTGTGGTGTTGGAGTCGCCACCTCCAAATCCGTCAATCACAGTCAGCCTGACTGTATACTCGCCAGATCGCTCGTAGCTATGCCAAACTTGAGGTCCGGAGGCAGGTGGGCTAGCATCTCCAAAGTCCCATACCCAATCCACAACCCCTGCCCAATCCGGGCTGTTGATGTCTGTTGATGTCATTCCTTCGAATTCTGGATCTGCGTCGAAACTCCCTCCACCATCGAATCTGATGATATTTCCCGGAGCAACAAAGGCACCACCTGTCTCCGTCATTGGGATCTTCCAAGTAACTCCTTCATCCGCCTCATCAGGAATTTCAGACAAAATTTCACCTCCAAAACTAGGGCAGCTGAATGTCATGATGGGTATTGGCAATGGGTTTCCGATATACAGTAGGAAGGTCTTCGGTGCCGATTCCAAACCCCTCTCGTCGATGACTACCAATGAAACACTATGCAATCCCGGGTTTGAGAATGTCCTACTCACAGAAGTCGTATTCTCAATTATTGATTCTCTGTCGGAGAATGTCCAGTAGTGAGAAAGCTCAGACGAATCCCCGTCTGGATCGAATGATGAGCTGCTGAAAATATAGGCGTCCCCTATTTCTCCATCAGGAGGACGCTCGAAAAGTGCCACTGGTCTTTGATTCAGGATTTCCACTTCCAAGTGTGCGATGGAGTAATTTCCATCATCATCGACTACTTCGAGTGAAATATTTTTCATTCCTGGCTCTCTCCAACTTACAATTGGTTTTTCTTCGAATGAGCTAGTTTCAGTGAAGTCAGATGCAAGTGAGACTCCCTCACCGTCCAAATTCACTCCCTCTTCGAACGTCCATCTGAATTCTACAATTATGCCATCTTCGTCTTCGAAAACCTCAGGCATTTCTAGAGGTGTAATCGAAAAAGCCATCAGATCCTCGGAGAAGATCTGGTAGGGAGCCCTGTTTAGTACTGTGACCAGCAGAGACTTCTGCGCAGATTGATGGCCATCGCTGACCATCAATTCCAAGGAGTATACTGTTCCTTCTCCACTGCCATCTACCCAAGAATGCCCAATCTCGAAGAGCCCGGTTCCAGAGTCGCTAGATCCATCTCCCCAGTCCCATGAGAAAAATAACTTGTCAACGGGGACGTTGTCTGACGTACCAAAGGCAGAAAATTGGACTCTCTGGTTCGTTTGCACGGTCAACCCATCTTGAATGGTCAAGCCATCAACAGAAATCTCTGGAATAGGATCCGAAGTGTCATTTACAGATATTTCCCATGAAATTGATTCAGAAAAGAAACCCCCTTGATCCCTGACCAGGAGGGAGATAACGAAGTCCCCTTCTTCTGTGAATGAGTGTACGGGATTCTTCAAACTCGAAGAATCGCCGTCGCCTAAGTCCCAGATGTAAGATTGAGGGGTCTCATTGTGCCCGAAAGAGCCGTTCTGTAAACCGAACCCCCACGAGTCGTAACCACCTCCGAAGATGTAGGTTTGAGTCCATGTCTGCGTTTCATTGGATGAGATTGTTCCCGAACCAACTGGTTTCATATTGAAAATCTGCTGAGGGAGCGATTGCGCTACATCCTGCAATTGCCCAGTAATGTCCCTAGCTTTGGCCGTAAATGACCAATCACCGGAAAATGGGGGAGTAAACCAAACTGAGATAATTTCTGGTTCGGAGTTCCCTACTGAGGCGATGAAATCAGCAGAATCAATTAATGAATTGTTGTTGAACGCCGAGAATTCTACAGACAGAGTCTCTGAAAATGCACTTGAACTCACACTTATGCCAATCTCTACACTATCTTCCAGAAGATCCCCATCCCTATCAAAGCCGATGATTGAGTCAATCGATACTTGAGCAGGGCTTGTGACCTGACTCGCACTCACGGTGAATGACCCTGAGGGATAGTTTCCACCAGAAAGGACACCACAATTCGCAAAGTCGAAATCACAGTCATCAATGAGCGAGTTGTACCAGACTAAGAGCAAAACCTCTGATGTGGTATTTCCAAAACCATGAACTAGACCCGTTCCACTGCCATCACTAGAATCAACCCTCAGTTTTTCCATAGTCCAAGTTCCAGAAGAATCCTCCTTCGAAAGAACGGCACCTTCGAAGCCGAACCTGTCCGGTTGAACCATAATACTCAGGGGAAAACCATCACCCTGTGTGAATCTGAATGATTTCAGCCCCCACCCTTCTACTGAGTGACCGGAAGACTGCCATGCCTCTGACCACTGGTTGTTCTCTGCACTGATTGCCGCCTTGCAGAAACCCCCTTCCGAGCAATCATCGACTAAGTCAAGATTTGAGAAACCAAAAGCACCTTGTGCGCTATCCAGAGTCACTGCAGCACTGAAGTTAGCAAAGATCTCACTCATCGAAGTTCCTACTGGGGTAGAGCCGAGTCCGGGGTTTCTGGCTAGGCTCTCAACTCCATTCCCCCCTAGGGATGGATTGGATACCAGCTGCCTCATTCCAGCCGGACCCCCTAGCTTGTCCGCCAAATATGCCAAAAATAGGAAACTCGATCCGACATCCGACTCCCTTCCGTCCCACCATCTCAGACCTGTACTCGAGTTCATCGTCCATGAATTGGACACGTCCTCTAGATCCACCGATTCCCCGAAGCTGATGAATTCGGAAAGTCCTGCTGCACCCTCATCTATCCAAATGTACTCGAAGGGATCATTCTCGTAATGAATCAACTGCCCAAACTCGTGTGCCAAAACCCGATTCCTTTCCGAGAGATCATCGATGTCCAGGAATAGGGCCTCACGCAAAGATGCAACCCCCGATTCAAAATACCCCTCTTCCCCTCCCGGGCCATCTAGGGACAGGATGGCAATCTCTACCTGGCAATTGTCATCGATGTCTGGAGATGATCCGAAGTAGTTAGTAGTCGAGGGGAATATGATGGACTCCCAGTTGGACACGATATCATTCAGAACGGTGGAGGAAACGATTTGACCATCCTCGACGAAGATTGCTGCGTTGGAAGAGACTTTCTCAACAGTCACAGCAAAGGTCCCGTCATTCGTAGTCATATTGTCGGTATCGTCAACAGACCAAGTATTCAGACAGCTTCTTGGCTGCCCCCCGGTGCCCGCTAGTACTTCTGGGGAAAACGCAGGGGTGACGAAAACCACTAGAAGAGAAACTACAGCCAGAATGGCCTTACTAGTGGAGTCGTTTCCAAAACCATCACTCACCATTAGCACCTCGTTTGACAATATGCTCTAAACTGCTCGAGGACGTATTTTAACATCGATGGAGCATCGTTCGTACATGGGCAGGGCGACGGGGTCATCAATCGTTCCCATTGCAGTGCTCTTACTACTCTCCTCTCAGGCATCAATGGCCGAGGGTGATGGGATTATAGCGGCAGAGAGGGATGTCGAGGTATTGCGAGTTCTGCCTCACGACTCATCTTCTTTCACCCAAGGCTTGGAAGTGCGGGGAAACTCAATTTTTGAGAGTTCAGGACTCTATGGGCATTCGAGAATTAGTGAGATCGACTCACAAGATGGGAGGATAATTAGACAGGTTCAGATTGACGACTCATACTTTGGCGAAGGGATTACTATGGTGGACCAATCAATCATATTGCTGACTTGGAGGTCGGAGGTTGCTTTGGAATTAAGCATCTCAAATCTTAGCATTATTGGCAACTATAGCTTCGAAGGCGAGGGTTGGGGGGCCTGCTTCAATGGCGAACATATAGTGACATCTAATGGCACATCTGAGCTTTCATTTAGAAACCCAGATAGCTTTGAAACCGAATTCACCATAATGGTCACTTGGGATGGGGCCCAGGTCCAAAATCTGAATGAGTTGGAATGTGTTGGGGACAAGATATATGCAAATGTTTGGATGGAGGAGACAATCCTCAGAATCTCATCAACATCAGGGGAGGTGGATTTTTTCTCATCCCCCTATGATCTCACATCTGCCCAGGGAAATGGGTCTGAAGAGGTATTGAACGGTATCGCGTTCGATCAGGATTCGGGGGGATTCTGGATTACGGGGAAGAATTGGACTCAGATGTACTTGGTCAATTTCACCATTCCTGAGGAAAATTTGGGTAGTAGCGGCAACTCCCAAAAACTTGCCATGGTGACGATATCTGGAGCAACAATCGCCTCATTATTCTTCATATTTCGAACAATTAGTAAAATGAAAGAACCGTAAACGCCCAACTTCAAGGACTCCCATCGTTAGGGAGTGCCATGGCCGACGAAGATTCAGAGGGCGGCATCGATATCGAGTACTTGATTGAAGATATCTCCGGAGAGCCGTCAACAAGGGTCGCAGGGGCAATTTTGATTATCATCGGCAGCCTTCTTGGGGTGCAGTTGGGGATTCTACTCGTTTCAGGTACTCCAGATGAGATTCTTCCGGGAATCGGTCCCGAGGAATATTCCGACGTATCTGGAATTGTAATCTCTGAACTGTCTGGGAACGACTCAGGTGGAGAACCAGTTGAAGGGGTGAGGGTGAGATTACTTTCCGTGGAGGGTGCAACTACCGGAAGGGAGACGGCCACAGATTCGGATGGGCGATTCAATATCCCTGAAGTCCGTAGAGAGCCATACCTCCTCTCATTTACGCACGATGGGAACAATACGACTAAGCTGTTTTTCATTCCCGGTGACGAAGCCAACATTGTCATCACCATGGCCCAGGGAAACGGGGAGAGCGTAATCGATAGACGTGGTGAGAGTTACCAGTCCGACTCGGTCTCCATCGCCACTGCTATCGCCCTGGTAACCGTGCTCTTCGGACTCATGGGGGTATATGGCGGAGTCGAGGCTTATCGTGGCAACAGCTACAGGAGGTCGTGGTGGCTTTCTTTCTTAGGACTCTGGAGCAGGGGGATGATTTTCATCGGACCTTTGCTTATCTTGATCGGCATGGGACTGGTGACATTGTCTAAGGAACAGTTTTCTGGTAGCCGCCATTAGGCATCAGGAGAGTCACATGTATCTGTTCTCAATTGAAGGCGGGGATGGCAGTGGGAAGGGCCTAGCAACACAGATTGTTCATGAGGTTCTGGAATCCGAGTACTGCTTCAAATCTGTGGAGGTTACGGCCGAACCTAGAAGGGATCATGCACTAGGGAGGCTGGCCATAGATTCGGTGAAGAGGCAGTCCCTAACTCCTGAGCAGGAGGCAGGCCTTTTCGCTGCTGATAGGCTGGATCACTCTCACGGATGGATTCTCCCTCGTCTTCAGGAAGGCAGGGCCGTAGTATGCGGCAGGAATATCCACTCATCCTTGGTGTATCAGGGAATAGTTGGTGGAATTGGGCTGGAGAGGACCGCTCAGATGAATTCCGCTGCATTGATACCGGATCTTTGCATTTGGGTCGACTGTGATCCAGAAATTGCATTGGAGAGGATAAGAAAGGGTACTCTACGTGGACTCTCTAGCAAAGAAGAGTACTTTGAGACGTCCGAATTACAGGTCCGGATCAGGCAGGGGTACAGGGGACTTCTCTCCGGAGAAATGGAAATGCCGACTCCATTCGACATGGGTGCCATCCTGGGCCCGATTTCAAATGAAGGTACTCCGCAGCAACTACGTGCCTCTCTGAGGGAAGCAATCCGTTCATTCATGAACGGCCGGCCAAATCCTATCAATGTCGAAACCGAGCAAGTTGACCAATTCCAGATTAGGACCATGGTGAGGGAATCGCAGAATCAGAGTACTCTTTCAGACATCGGCATTGAACCAGCGAAGGCAAAGCTGGGGTGGTTGGAAGGGAAATCACCATGGAAAGTCATCAAATCAGCCCAGGAGAGCCACAAAAGTGCCCTCTCCTCTTTGTCAAGAGAAAATCCGAATTATCCGAAAAATATCCTAAACCACTCAATGTCCTCCGTATGTGGGACTCTCTGCCTCATCAATTCGGCCGAGATTTCCGAGCTCAGATCATCCATGGGCCCAGTTAGATGTGTTTCAAAGAGGCACACACAGAGGATTATCAGGTTCCTAAAAGAACTGGGGTGGGTCCATCAGAGGAAGAATCTAGTAGGACGAGAGGCCCCAAAAACAAAGATGAGGAGAGAGTTCTTTCCATTCGGAAGACTAGTTCTCGCAATCTGGCCCCTTCGCAAGGAAATCAGAAAATGGCAATCTCTCAATCCAAGGACTCACATCCGCTTCTCGATGGGCCAGATAGCCAAATCTGGGAATCATGAACGCGCATTGATGGAAACAATAAGCCGTTTGTCGATAGTAGGTAGTGGAATAGAAGGGCGCCAACCTCCTAAGGACATCCAATCTCTGGTCAATTGGTGGCTAGGAAAGTGAATTCACTTTACCACCAGTCGGGAACCAGCGGGAAGCATGACATTGCCAGCGTCTCCAAAGAACCTGGGCCTAGCCGAGAATGCCGAACAAAACCACCACCCGCCAACGAATCCAGATCCCAATCCTGTGACTATCCTGAGCAGATTGTTCGATTCGTAAGAATCTAGAAGCATTTGTGTAGACCCATCAACCCCCATTGGAATCAAACCTATCCCCATTATCAAAATCATCGCCATCATCCTCCGATCACTCTCATATATCTCGAAGAGCATTTTATCTTGGAAGACCGAAAGAAACGTGTCTCTCACAGTCCATCTGTTGAAACCCCTCAATAAGAAGAACAAGCAACCTAGGGAGAATCCTAGGAAGATTCCGATGTCCCTGGCGCATACAGGCATCTGATTCCCATTTATTTCCCATGACCTCTCATGTTTTTGATGGCAATTCAAATCTCCAAAACCATATGCTAGTGCCCAAATTGGATTCAATTCACTCCATGCAAAATTTCCACCGTGCTGGGATTGGTCGTGACCCACCGATCCACCTTCTTCGTGATTATCGTTGCCCCAACTGTTTTCGAACGCATAGTCGATAGCATTTGCACGCCCCGAGAGTTCTGGAACAGAATTAGAAGGAAGGGAATAGGGGGCAAAAAAGCACAATGCAAGGTATCCAAACGCGACCCCCCCCAGAATCTTGGAGACTCTTTCCTCATGCCTCCTATCTTCCAATCCATTTTTGAGAAGTATTTGTTCCACATTTGGTGCTGAATAGGCCACCTTCATAGATTTCACTAATTTGCAATTAGCCAAGAATTCTCAGCTTGTTTAGAAAGTTAGCAATATTCTGGAACTCCTTCGCAACAAGCCTCTACCACTCTGAAGCAACGCGGGCATTCCATATGCTGGCGCATCGGAACCGCATCCCCTATGAAACCGCAAAGACAGAGAAAATTCTTGCAATGGTCACTATCCATGAAAAAAGCAACCGCCATTAGGCTAAATCAATTTCCCCGCTTCATGCATCGAGAGCTTCCAGTTGGAGGGTCAGTTCGCTCACGAGCCATTCGTGAAGGTCAGACCCCCCCATCTCAGAGAGAGTCGAATTTAGGAATGCTGCAATCAATGATCTCTTTGCATCATCTTCGTCGAACCCCCTGGCCTTTAGATAATACATCTGCTCTTCGTCTATGGGCCCATTTGCCGTACCATGCCCACAACCAACGACGTCATTTTCCATCACTTCCAATTCTGGAATCGAATCGGCTTCTGCTTTTTCTGAGAGCAGGAGGTTGTGGAAAATCTGTGCTGCATCCGCTCCTTTGGAACCCTCTCTGATTGTCAGCATCCCAGTTCCAATGGTTCTGCTACTACCCCCACAAGCAGAGTGCCAAGATAGGCGGCTGAATGTCTCTGGGGCTTCGTGGTGAATTTCTATGTGATGATCCAAATGCATAGAATCTACAGACAGGATTGATCCTAGAACCCTGATGTTTCCGCCAGGTTCCCCCATTTTGTATCGAAGATCACTTTTCGTCCTCTCAGAACCGGAAGAGACCGTGCCCACTCGAACTTGCGCATTCCGGCAAATATCAATGCTATCGGACCGTAGCATCGTCCCCCTTTCTAGGAGGCCGATAACAACATCATTCACCACCGCTTCGTCCCGAATCTCACCTGTCCGAAGTAGTCCGAACCATTCGCTTCTACCAGTTACCCTGGTGATCATCTCAAATTCTGACATCTTTCCTATATCCAATGAGATATGTGCTGTGCATGGCAAATCACCCGTCTCAATATCAAGAACAATTGGCTTTTTCGAAGAGAAGCCCCTGTCCACGACCAACGTCCATTGCGAAGACTTTGCCGTAGCATCGAGGAATGAATTAGTCAACGCGTTGCTCATTGAGAAATCCAGATCCCCCACAATCCCTCTCTTCACTGCAATTCCAGAGGGCAAGTCGGAACCGTCAATCATGCTGAGGCCAATCTCCGGCTCTCCTAGTGAGGGGATCTCGGCCACATCCCCAGTAGGATGGACTCTCTTCCAGGGGGTGTACCTCCAAAGATGATCCGCCTTCTTGGGTTCCTCCAGACTAAGATACCTCGAAGCTGAATCCATCATCAGACCTCAACCTATACTTCCTTCCATCTCTAGAGCCATCAGCTGATTTAGCTCCACGGCGTATTCCATGGGCAATTCTCTAGTGAATGGCTCGAAGAAACCGTTGACAATCATTGCTAGAGACTCCTCCTCCGAGTGTCCGCGACTCATTAGGTAGAATAATTGATCATCGCTAACCTTCGACACGCTCGCCTCATGCTCACACCTTGCAGTTGGGTTGGCCACTTCCATCGTAGGGTACGTGTCCGACCTGCTCCCCTCGTCTAGTATTAGGGCATCACAGACAACATTCAATTTGCAGTTGTCCGCTTTGGGAGAAACTGTGACCATTCCCCTGTAAGAACCCCTTCCCCCATTTTTACTAATGCTCTTCGAGAGAATTTTACTAGTCGTGTTGGATGCTAGGTGGTGAATTTTGGCCCCTGCATCTTGATGCTGCCCCTCTCCGGAATATGCGACAGAAATCACTTCTGCATGACTTCCTTCGCCCTTAAGAATCACTGCAGGATACTTCATCGTGAGTTTGCTTCCGATGTTTCCATCTACCCACTCAATCTTCGCCCTTTCATGAGCTATGCCTCTCTTAGTCACCAGATTGAATACATTTGCACTCCAGTTTTGGATGGTCGAGTACCTAATGTGTGAACCAGGAAGTGCCACCAATTCGACCACAGCCGAGTGTAGTGAGTCAGTCGAGTATGTTGGGGCAGTACAACCTTCCACGTAATGGATGCTGCTCCCTTTGTCTGCAATTATTAGCGTTCTTTCGAATTGCCCCATATTCTTCGCATTGATTCGGAAGTATGCCTGTACAGGCATCTCAACGTGAACTCCTTCTGGGACATAGATGAAAGATCCGCCAGACCAGACAGCGGTATTTAGGGCGGAGAATTTGTTATCAGAGTAAGGAACTACGGAACAGAACCATTTTTTGACAATTTCCGGATACTCCCTCAGTCCGCTGTCCATGTCTAGGAAAATTACCCCTTGCCTTTCCAAGTCCTCACGGATGCTGTGGTATACTGTTTCTGACTCGTATTGAGCTGTTACTCCAGACAACCACTTCTGCTCCGCCTCAGGTATTCCCAACCTTTCGAATGTATTTCTGATGTCATCTGGCACGTCATCCCAGTCATTCTTGGTTGAATCAGATGATCTCAGAAAGTAGCAGATATTGCCGAAGTCAATCTCTTCCAACATCGACATGTTCCCCCATGTGGGCATGGGCCTTTCTGAGAAGTGTTTGAATGCCTTAACTCGAATCTCAGTCATCCACTCCGGCTCGCTCTTCAGATTGGATATTTCTCTGACTACTTCTTCAGAAAGGCCGAAGTCGAACCTAATCGTTGAGTTCTCAGGATCATGCCATCCAGCCTTGTATTCTCCTACTGCCTCGCGGGCATCACTATTTTCTTCCACTTCATCACCTCATTCTTCATCCAGCCATTCATAGCCATTCTCTTCAAGCTTTGTAGCCAATTCTGGACCTCCCGAGGCTACAATCCTGCCATCCAATAGTACGTGTACCATATCCGGCTGCACGTGTTCCAGAATTCTAGAGTAGTGCGTGATTATCAAAGCACCAGAATCAGTACCTCTGATAGCGGCATTGACTCCTTGCGCCACTGTTCTGATCCCGTCAATGTCCAAGCCACTATCGGTTTCATCGAGAACTGCAAGGTGCGGCCTAAGGAGCATAAGTTGTAGGATTTCAAAGCGTTTCTTTTCACCGCCGCTGAAACCATCATTGACATATCTTGACATGAAAGTACGAGGGATGTCTAGCGCCTCCATAGCCTTAGTCAACTTCTCTCTGAATGCTGGGCCCTTGGCCTCCTCCTCCCCTCTGATGCTAGCTACAGACTTCCTGAGGAAGTTCCCAACCTGAAGGCCCGGAACTGCCTGCGGGTACTGGAACGAGAGGAAGACTCCCGCTCTGGCCCTCTCCCATGATTCCATTTCAAGCAGGCTTTCGCCTTCTAGCAATACATCTCCGCTCTCAACCTCAAAGTCTGGATGGCCCATTATTACATTGGCAGTAGTCGTTTTCCCGCTCCCGTTCCTACCCATGATTGCATGAATCTCACCAGGCCCAATTTTCAGATTAATTCCCTTCAGAATCTCATTCCCATCAATTCCTGCATGCAGGTCTCTAATTTCTAGTAAAGGCTCGCTCATGGTTATCTTCATTATCACCGGGTCTACTTGACTATTCAATTCCTTCCTTCCCTAGATGACCCTATAATGGCTCACACTTTCGATTGATTATGGATGAGGATGGGGACAAGGAGGCCCCAGTCAATCTTGAGGAAATGTATAGGGCCCAGATTACCAGTGCAATCCGGGACGAGGCAGAACGTTTGGTTTCGGAAAAAAACGACCCAGTTGAGACTTCTAGACTTCTATCCATGTCCTTGGTGGAATTATTTGAGTCTGAGGACAAATCATTGATTCCGGCACTGATGGCGAGACTGGGAGTGGTTAGGGCGGCTCTGGAGGGTCACGGTGGCGCACTGGTCGTTTCCAGCGGTGAAATCAATGTTAGAAGCGACGGAAATAGGTCTCTGTCACTAGTAATCGATCTGGATGGGGCTTGTGTTTCCTGCGGAGCGGCTCCCGGGACACTCAAGGGGATACAAGATGACTTGCTGCATGATGATGAGGTCAGCAAGGTCCGATTCGATTCGTCAATGCTTGAATGGTTCAACGAGATTCAACGAGACTTCGTCTTGAATTTTGGCGGCGTCACCTTTGTCTAGATAGAGATTTTTTGATTTCGTCGAATGCTCGAACTGAGAAGCCTAGAACGGTTTCCCTGGACCCCTCAATTATCCTTGAAAAAGAACTGGCATTTTCGGCCAGATCATATCCACCAGCCTTCCCAATCCACGAACCACTTCCAATCAATTCTTCCAATTCTTCGACTCCAATCTCATCAAATTCAACTATTGCGAAATCGGTCCAAACCTTTGTCTGCCAACCCCTGCTATCTTCGGATCCACGACCATCCCTGGAGATGATTGCCGTGGAAGACCAAACTTTGTGTCTCCTGCCAGAGAGTCTAATCAATGTGGAAGCGGCACTAATCTTGTCCTTCGGTTTGCCCAATGCGATTCGACTATCATCTGGATCCTCAACCAATGTGTCTGAAACGACAATCATTTCTAAATCCGGGTTTTCATCATAAGCAAACTCCGAGGTCGCATTCCTAGCCTTATGCAGGCAAGAGGATTCGACTTGCAGGTTTACTTCCAGAACCGCCGATGGCTCGGGCTCGGGCTCTTTCAAGATGCTGAATAGCACCTCTATTTCATCAATCTCTGAGAAATCCGCCATCATCGATCTCCTCCTCTCGGAGGCTGAGGCGAGTAGAACCGTAGGCATCTCCCTCACCTCAGATATCTACTTTGGACCCGCAAACAGGGCACTTCATTGACTTGGCACCTGGTTCCGTCGCGAACCTGCTCCCGCATCCCGGACACATTTCCTGGCCAACGATCGAAGGCATCATTGAGGGCTCGGCAATCGTAACTTCAAATTCTGCCTCTATAGTTTCATTTTCTGTGGGTTCTAGTAATGTGCCACCCTCTGAATTCCTCATGCCCCTTCTTGCTCTCCTACTTTCTCGTCCACTTACGGGGCTGTCCTTGGACTCATGAACTAGTTCGACCTCGTTCGAGCCAATCGAGATATCTGTTTCCCCAACTAGGTCGACTACATCGTCCTCCATCACAACGCTAGCATTCTTGTCAATCGAACCTCTCCTGCCGACCCACCTAACTCCCTGTGCAGACAGTCCGACTAATGTTACCATCCCTAGGATAAGAACCGCCAACGCGACTCCAATAACTAGTATTTCGAAACTCTCTTGGTCCAAGCCAAGCGATGATCTTAGTTGGTCTGAAATGCTCCCCCCACGCATGGAAGAACCATCGTCTATCAGGGTCCTTATTTGCCAACCATCTGATGATGAGATGACCATCATAGTCTCTCCAGAGTCTTCAGATCTATCCATCGAATTGTACTGCCCCCTTGCCAGGGTGTCGGAGAGGCCAATCCACCCATCATCAAGATCAATCAGGCCGTATTCGATTTGAGGACCACTCGCCCCCACTCGGTCGAATAGAACTTGAATCCCCCT